>Ga0208204_100103_pt1 | contig 41605 bp, 33 predicted proteins | sample DeeseametaMP2252_FD_184173 | JGI IMG/M metagenome (GOLD analysis project Ga0208204, IMG submission 184173) | Marine microbial communities from the Deep Pacific Ocean - MP2252 (SPAdes) | ecosystem: Environmental > Aquatic > Marine > Oceanic | place: West of El Salvador, Pacific Ocean | collected...
CCTGAACTATGAAATAGCCGCGACGGGCGATGTGGATGGTGACGGCGATGACGACGTTATCTGGCGAAATTCTGCGAGCGGTATTAACTATATATGGTTAATGCAAGGCGGTAGTATTGCAAGCCGTTATACGTTGAACACCGTTAACACCGAGTGGGACATAGCCGGAGCGGGAGACTTGGATGGCGACGGCACCGACGATATTATCCTGCGTAATCAGGTGAGCGGTGAAAACTGGGTGTATTTCATGGAAAACGGGCAGATACGTGAAAGTACCCTGATTAACACCGTAGCCGATACTAACTGGCAAATAGCCAACATGGGTGATTACGATGGCGACGGCAAAACAGACTTTCTGTGGCGCCATGCAGCGGATGCCCGCAACATCATTCACTTAATGGATGGCACTACCCGTAAAGCCAGCGGGGTATTGAAAAATACCGATGATACCTGGCGGGTGGTTAATTAATAATCCATGGCTTTAGATTTAGTGGTTTAAACGCTGTTAGTACAGTTGTTTTCATGCATCATGCTGGTTATCATTCGAATCCGCCAAGGAATGCACCCAAAGACTGTAATAAGTCCTTCACCCTATTTTTAATGATGTCTGGTGAAAGGTACCAGGCAGTGGTGAATAGTTTTGAGTTTTAAAGAAGTTTGAGGTCTGGTGAGTTAACATGATTGCGATGGTTCAATATTGGGACTCAGCGGTACCTGAAGACGTAGCGAAACTGAGTAAGACCTGGCAAGACTGTCAGCCTAACCTGCCTTACGTTTGTTTTAACCGGTTATCCGCAGCAGACTTCTTGGGCGAGCATTTTGGTAACGAAGTTCGGGATGCGTTTCTGGAAATAACACTTCCAGCCTTGCAATCGTACATTTTTAGAGTTGCTTATATTCTGAGGTGTGGTGGTGTTTTTGCGTCTGCCTCGCTTAAATGTTTAAAACCGGCTGACGAGTGGAAAGTAAACAGGGATAAGTTAAATGTTCTCAAAGACAGCAGTGGTAATATATGGAACGGATTCATATTAGCCGCTAAAGACAACAAAATCATTGCAACTATTTGGGCCGAAATTCAAGATGTTCTTCTGAATCGAAGGGAAGGCGGAATCAGCGCACTGGCTGGCAGTGATCTCTTTCAGCGAAAAATAAATACGGCAGTGAATACCAGTGATGCGAACCTGGTGCCGCATGAGGAATATGCCGACACCTTTATCAGAGTATCTCAATTATCCCATAAGGCGAGCTTTAACTGGCGGTTAGCCCAGCATATAACACCGCTGTTCAATCGTCAGTATAGTCTTACGTCACCCCCCGAGAGTGAAGAGCTGCAGTCGAAAGAGCTTATCATCCACATGGGCTTACATAAAACGGGAACAACCGCCATTCAACAAATGCTGTCCAAGCATGAATTCGGCGATGTTTTGTATCCCGAAACAGGAAAACTCCATGGTGGCCATCATCAATTGGTTACTCTCTTGTCTAAACGAAAGGGAGATATCAGTGACCAAACTATTAGGGCGTTTTGGCAAGAGTGTGAGCGGTCAGAAAAATCGCGAGTTGTCATATCTTCTGAATACTTTTCATGCACTAATGAAATCATCTTTAACAAGATGATTATGAACCTGCTGTGGCAAAACTTATCGCGTTTATCCAGTGCGTTTGGAAAGGTGAAGCTGGTCTTTTATATTCGTGAGCAAGCGGAATCACTGGAGTCGAGGATCAATCAGGCAATTAAAAGCAGGATTTGTCTTGCTGATTTTGATTTGCATAAACTTATGCAGAATCCGACGATGAATTACGCTCTTATGTTTTCTCATCTGCAAAGTATTTTTCCGCATGCAAAATTGGATATCCACAATTATTCTAACGTTAAGGTAGAAGGTGTGGTTCCACATTTCTTTAACCGTTACACGAACTCCTCAATGGTTAATCATGTATCCAATAAGCAGATTGAATCGATTTGGACCGTGATGCTTTCATGGTATATAAATCGACTGGATGTCAGCACTGATCAAAAAATGAAGTTGAAGGAAATGGCCACCCGCGCGGAAATTGCGAAGGGCATTCCCGGTACCTTCATGACTAAAAAAATCCTAAGTCAATCTCAGGTCGCCACGCTTAGACGGTTTTTTGCCGAGAAGAATGAACAGTTTTATCGCCGTTTTGATGTTCCACCATTCACCCAGACATTTAATAGCGAAGAAAAGCAGACCTTTCAGCAGGTGATGCAGGAATATGATGCCATTCTTTCTGCTCAAGTGAATAAGTTAGTCGAGTCAAGCCCATGCAACCCATAGATCTAACCATAAAGGAACAACCAGAACATATAGAGCGTTGTGTGGCAATGGCTTTAGACATACAGTCAAAGTTAGCGAATAAAATGTCTGTATCTGATAAGTTTGTGTCGCTAGGTCAAAATTGTAGCTCTGCCTGGTATCTTAAACAACTTGGCTTAAAACTTGAGTCTTATCCTTTCGACTGGATATTTAGTTCCCCCGACATAGTAACTCACTGTATCAATGATGAGTTCGCTGCCTACCTGAACAAAAGTTACATTAATGATGAAGGTAAATCGGCCGGGCATTCGTTGTACCATTCCAGCTTTTTTAATCACCGGTCTCCCCTGAAGTCTGAGGGTGATTTTCATTACTACCAGCGTTGTTGTGAACGCTTTGAAGCTCTGCTTGATTCGCAGGAAACCGCAACATTTCTGATTACCCTGATTAATGAGCCAGCTAAACGGCAAGCATGGGCAAAAGGGTTTGATATGAAATTTCCCATGCCCACGGCGCAGAGTTACGAAAGCTGTATTGAAATGATTGAAACGGTAATGAAAAGGCATCCGAATAGCCAATTTATAATTGTTGATCATTACACCCAGGGAACCAGGGCAATTAAATGGCAAGAGCTATCGGACAATAGCGTTATGATTACCTTTACGGCAAAAGGCACCAGTACCGGGGTATTCTATACCAACCCTTTGGATGATTTTCTCTATAAATTAATGTTTACAGGTCTTGTAAGAAACCGTTGATTTAAAAGAGGTCACAAGGGGTGGCTGAATTATTAAACTTACGTATATATTGCCAACTGATACTTTCTACCGGCTGGTTATTTTGATAGCCATCATATAACCCAAAAGGCGTACGTTTAGCATCTCTGCCTGGGTCTGCCAGGTATCTGTCATTGCCTGCTGCCCAGGCAAATAATGGTGTGATCAGGTTGCTCCCGTTACACTGGGTTGCGTGGATTACGCCTTTGTAATAAGCCAGTTGATCTGCGGCGTTTAATTTAGTCTGCTCTTGTGATGTGCTTAACCTAAAGCCAAACTCATCGACCCAAATAATGCTGGTGTTATCAATTTGACGAAACGCCGAAATGTATTTTGTTATTTGTTTACTGTATTGCTGCCACGAAGAGCCACTGGGCAGCGCGCGGTAATATAAATTAACCGGCACAATAGACAAATCAGGCAGGTGCTTGTTAACCCAACTGACATATTGTTTGAACTCAGCTAAATCAGGATAGGTGACTGTGTCAAATGAGAATGGGGTATGGCTATAGGCGGGGTTACGTGCAAAAACATCAAACATAGTTTTAAGCCAGGTAGCGTGTCGCTTATTATTTGCCGGTTGAACATCACCGCCTAGCATTATTAATTTTATATGGGTCATATCCAGCTGTGTCAAAACTGACTCAAAGAATTGTAGATCATGTTTTAGATCGTGAAATCCTTTACTCCCGCTTAAAACCAACTCAATATTTAAGTTGTACTCCCCAATGATCTGCAGTAGGTGATTAAACTCCTCTACATATTGGGGGGAAATGGCCGGGTAAACTTTCGATAAATCCAGGTTACAACGGTTAGCGTAAATTTTGAATCCGCCCGGGCCAAATAGCAAACGTACCCAGCTGAAACCTGATTGCTGAATGTTGTTCAATGTATTTCGGAGTCGCAGTTTTATTTCAGTACGACTACCTTTACATGCGGTATCGCCGTAGTTAAGTTTTTGTACTACTTGAGGAAGATCTTCCTGATCCCGGCCGTCGAGGTAAAAAAGGCTTACGCCCATTACCCCTTGTTTAATTCCTGGAATAGCCGGGTTCGCATCTTGTGCATTGGCGAAGCATGGTAGCAAGATTAACCAAAAAAGAGTGCCTGTGAAAAAACGGCCTCGAGCATTACTCACCATGTTTTTCCTTATTTCCAGATGGTTATAGATTACTTTTGTTATCCCGCTAAAGAATACGACCTGAGTTCAGTAAATCAGGCTACCTGTATGGTTAAAGCTTGCGTACACAGGATATCTAACTTAAATGATAAGGCGGTAAGCCATGACTACTTTAAGCAGTTTTTTGCTGGTATAAATAATGGTAAACTCTTCAGGTCTTAAGGCTGGAAAGGATCCCACTATGAAATTTCTATTGATATTTGTTGTACTGATAACATTGATAGTAACATATCGGTTTACAGTATTATCATCAACACCCAACAAGGGTGACAGTATCAAAACTGAAGTGGAGCACGTGGAGTTACAACCGCGTGCTGTGGCAAGTCCGGCCCAATCTGAAGTCAGGGAGCTAACAACAACCTCTTCTGAGCCCGCGAATGCAGCGGCAGAGTCGATAGGATTGGTCACAGATCCAGCGTTAATTGCGCAAATAGAACAAGATATGCAATTTACTCCTGCACCGGAGGGCGATTTATCGTATATGTCGCCAGAGGCTGAAACCGTGCAAATAGATGAGCCATTTCCAGCTACACAGCCTGATCCGAACCTGAAGCTGGGCGAGTCAGAGTTGCTTAATCAAGAAGAGAATGAACAAATTAGTCAGCCTCTGGACCCTAACACCAAGATGAGCGATCTGTAGTAAGGTTACGCTAATTGCTGATTAAAGCCGCTGACAAACGGATTCAATAGATTGCCAAATTATAATAATGCAGGTTGTTTTTGTGCATAACAGATGTCGAACTCTCACCGAGTCTTACCAACGGGTATATTGTAAATACCCAAAAGAGCAAACATTTTGGAAACCAGTAACAACTCAGTGTGGGGCGATTGTTGTATTGGCTCGCTTGCTTAAGCTGGATTGTAGAGGTCTACAGTTTTGAAAGTCGTTGTTGCAGGTAATTGCCAGGCAAGGCCTATGGCACGACTGCTTAGCCAGTTAAACCCAGAAATAACCATTACTGCCACTCCCATTGTGCATCTACTGCAGCCTGCTGATGAAGCGGTCTTTCGGCCCGCACTGGATGAAGCAGATCTTATTATTACTCAGCTTATTGCCGACAGCTATCCCTGTGAATTTATCCGTACCAATAGGCTAAAAGAGCGCTATGGCGATAGAGTAAAAACCATCCTTAATTTATATTTTACCGGTTACAACCCGGATTTACGTTACCTGAGGCATCCACAAGTAGGAACATTGCGGGGGCCATTGAGCGATTACCATAATAAAACTATTCTTACAGGTTGGATGTTGGGAGTCGATCAGAAGCAGGTGGTAAAGTGGCTTAACGATCCCTTTTTTAATCAGCAGGAATATGCGCTGGCATCTCAGGCTTCGCTCGCCGAGCTGAAGAAACGTGAAGAACTGGTGGATGTGCCAATTGTAGATTGTATCGAGGCGGGTTATAAGCATCAGCGGTTCTTTTTTACTTTTAATCACCCCTCAGCTGCACTGTTAGCCCAGTATGCACACCGGGTAAGTGTAATGCTACTTGGCAATGCGACAGAAATTCATAACGAATTGATTAAAAATGAATTTCTTGATCAGCTTATCCCCAAAATCCCGCCTGGTCTGGGCCATGAACAAGCAGCTCAAGCGGTAAGTAAAGGGCAAGAGGTGCTCTCAGTCAACGGCGCGAAAATAGAGCTCGGCGCAGAAAAAAACTATACTGACGAAGAACTGGTAGCAATGTTCTATCAGATTTACTCAGAGAACGCAGATTTTATAAGAGAAAAATATGATACCTAAAGTAATAGTGCAGTTCTGGAACACGCCAGATATTCCGGATGATGTTGCTGAACTTATGGACACGTGGAAACAGCATAACCCGGATTTTCGCCATTTGGTGTTTGATTACGAACAAGCTGCCAGCTTTATTGAAGTTAAGTACGGTAAAAAGATTCGGGACCTGTTTCTAAGCGCAGCATTACCCGCCATGCAGTCTGATATTTTTCGCGTTGCTTATTGCCTGGCAAAGGGCGGTTTTTATATTGATGCGGGCACGCGCTGTAAGGCGGAACTCGAGCCCAATTTGCCAGAAAACGGTGAGCTACTGTTAATGCGTAAATGGCACGGTGGCATATGGAACGGCATGATTGGCGCACAAGCAGGCCAGGCAGACCTTAAGCTCATCTGGGATAAAATTATCCACAACCTCAAAGTGCGTGAAACAGAAGATGTTTGGCAGGTTACAGGCCCGAAGTCGTTCAATCAGGTGGTTAACCATCAAACTGAGGCCAGTAAACTTCTGATAATCGAACAAAAAGAGATACGTTTTTTTGATATCGTAAACGACCTGAAGTACAAATCTAATCACTGGTCAAAAGTTCAAAAAACGCAAAGCATCTTTAATTAAGTCGCCGTAAGAGTAGATCATTAATGTCTAAAAAGTTATTTCTTGCTCCCAATCACCACTTGTTAAATTTCGCCCTTAAAACGCAGGGTGAAGAGGTTTCAGAAAGCGCAATAAAAAAAGGGTGTCTGCAAGCCGAGTACGACTGGCAGGATATCGATGACGACACGGACATAAGCACCAAAGATCTACTGGCATTGCTAACCTCTGATTCAGCGGGTTACACCTGTGCTTATGTATTAAAGGATGATACGGAAACCCACCAACTGCTATTACCCCCGGTTGCTGCCTGGGTGGTGAATAATAATGATAAACAGCCAGAAGCTACAGAATCTGCAATTCAGCAATGGCTCGACTATATCGAGAGCGCCAAACAGCTTTTGTTGCTATTCCCTGGTCAACTTATTGCTAAATGGCCTGAAGAACTACAAAGCGCTTCTGTATTCGAGCAACAATTACAGCTGATTTTGGAGCAGGAGCCTCGCATTGCTCTCGCCACTCAGGAGTGGCACTCTTTTGTTGTGAGAAGTGAAGATGAGCCTTCAGCAATCACATTGGCCAGTGAGCTTTTAAAGCAAAAGCAATCACAGGCAGCAAGTGAAAAAGAACACTTTAAGGCCAAAACGGCTTTAAAGCAGGACATCAGCGATTTAAGTAACGAACTTGCAAAAGTGTGCGCAGAACGTAACAAACTGGCAGAGCTAGAGCCGCAGCTAAGCGCCAAACAGACTGAGCTTGAGCAATTACAACAATCAAACTCCGACCTGCAAGAAAAATTAAACCAAAGCGAAGCAACCCATCAACAAGTAAGTGAAGCGCTAAAAACACAAGAAGCGCAAAATAACGCTCTGGCTCAAGATGCTGAAAAACTCAAAGAATCGCTCGCTCAGCAAGAAGAAATAAAAGCCGTGTTAGAGCAAACTCAAACACAGCTTACCAACCTTCAGGAAGAGCACGAAACCGCTTCGCAAGACAAGCTGAGCCTGGTATCCAGGCTGGAAGCGAACAACGAACAGCTGAAGGAAAAAACCAACCAGCTCGACAAGGCCAACGCCCAAATTAGCCAGTTGCAAACAGAAATTGAAAAGCTAACAGTCAGCAATCACAGCGCCGATAACGAAATCAACCAAATAAAAAACAAAGCAACCGAACTGGAAACGCAGTTAAACGCTGCAGGTAATGAGCTTGCAGAACATAAAAATGAGTTGGAGCTGGCAACTCTGCAGGTTACCCAGCTACAGCAAGAGCTCGAACAGCTTATAAAAAACAAAAAAGTACTCGAAGAAACACTACAGCAATCTGTCGAGAAAGAGAAAACACAAGCAGAGCAGCTTAATAAAAAAGGCATGGCGCTCACAGTAGCCCAGCAAGAACTACAGTTAGTAACACTACAACTAAGCCAGTTGCAGCAAGAGCTCGAAAGTGTGTCTGCCAAGGAGCAAACTCTGCAAACGGCATTACAAAGTGCGAAAGCAGAAGCTGAGCAGGCAAAATCAAAAGGCAGCCAATCCGATACTAAATATAACGAAACATGCGCCGAACTGGAACTGGCGACTCTGCAGCTCAGTCAGCTTCAAGAAGAATTGGAGCAGCTATTCGCCAAAGAACAGGCCGCAACTAAAGCATTGAGTGACGCTGAAACAGCGCAAGTCGCGGCCAAACAAAATGCCGACGAGGCAACAGCACAGCTAGGTGTATCCCAGCAAGAAATAGAGCTGTTAACCTTGCAGCTAAACCAGTTACAAGAAGAGCTGGAGCATTATTTTGTGGCTTATCAAAAACTCAAAGCCGACAGCTCAGCAGCGGCAAGCGAAGCCAAAGGCTACTGGAAAAACATCATCAAAGCACGTACCAACACCTTCCTTGTAGCACAAAAGGTGCAAGTGACAGGCGGCTTCGATAATGACAATGTACAGCGCATTATTACCCGCTTAAATCAGGTGACTAACCTCAAAGATGAGTGGGATGCTTTCTCGGTAATATTTAACGACCGTAACGGTAACCTGGATATCGAATTTCATGCGCCGGCAGAAAATCGTTTCTACCCGCTTTCCCAGTTTGTAAAAACCGGTAGTAGTAAGGTGTGTGATTACAGCATTATTAAGCCCTTTGATAGTGCCAACTGTAAAGTGCTAGCAGCACTCAATGATGATGATAAGGCCTTGCTCATTGAGATTGTAAGGGAAGTAAGTATCCACTTACATGATTCAGAAGTTGAAGTGCTACAGCAGGCGGAAAATATCAATGTACAAGCCTGGGGGCCGAAATTAGCGCAAATGCTGGAAGCGTTAAGTACACCAAAACCGGCAGAGCCGGTAATCGAAGAGAAAATAATCGAACCTTCTGATATTACGCTTGAACCCGAAGAGCCGTCACAGCTAACTGAGTTGGCCCCAATTACTGTTGAAGCTGAAACGAAAGAAGAGCAAAGCCCTTCAGAGCCCGCAGGAATTCCCCAAACCGCCGATGGGCTAAGCTTTACTAAGTTAACGCTCAGCCAAAACATGGTGGCAGAAACCAACCAGCATTTATCTATCCGCGCAGATAATCTGAGTTATGCTGATCGCTCGTTTGAACAATTCGAGTTTAAAATTGGCGCAAAGCGCATAGAAAAAGATGGCTTTACACAATTTGGCAGTATCGAATTAAGAGAGCAGAAGGGTGTAGCACCCATATCCGACTGGAGTATTGCCGCAGAGGATAAGTGGGGCAAAAAGTTGATACTTAGTTTAGGGCCAATTATCACCGCCGCCGAAAAGCAAAACATAACGTCTCTGAATAGCCAGGATCAGGCCTTCATACGAGCATTTTTATCAGCGTTAATAAAGCACATCCATAAGTTAGATTTGAACAAGATTGAGCTCGCGAATCCATTAAGCGAATGGCATACCATGCTTAACTCTATGCTGAAACAGTTCAACCAAACTGCGCCTAAACCAGCGGAGAAAGGTGAATGAAAGAACTTATTAATTTAGCCCGGGACTTTTCCCAACAATTTGAATGTGCACTGATTTATGGCATAGCCAATGTTGCTCAACTCGACAACCTGTTTAAAGTGAATGCCAAACAGTTTGTGATTGTTGAGGCAGATCCAGGCATTTTTTCTAAACTAGAAGAATGGCACTCTACGCTACCAGAGTCGGCGCCCAAGGTAAGTTGTTACCATGCAGCAATCAGCCACGAGGATGCCCCTACCACTTTGTTATACCGGGCGAGCCAGCCGGGCTTTAGCTCAACCGCAAAGCCGAATCAGATCAAGCGCTTTCGGCCAGGGTTAAGCTTTTCTTCAGTTTCTGTACCGGCGAAAAAATTAAGCTATTTTACCGATAAATATGCCATTGCAGCTAACCAGCATAATATTGCTTTAGTTAACTGTAATGGGGCAGAACATGAAATACTAAGTGAACCAACCAGCCAGCTGTTTAGCAACATTGTGGTAAAAACCTGCAGCAAAGCCCTGTTTGGCGAAAATACTCTATTACCAGCAGCGCTCACCGACACCGGGTATTCGCAAGTTAAAATAAAGTCAGCGCAGCCACCGATGAGTGTTGCTGCTTTATGTAAACCACTGTTGGTTTTAAAACAAGCCTCTGCACTGGAAAAAGCCAGGCATGAAGCCGAACAGTACAAACAACAAGTCAGTGACTTGATTGCTCAAAACGAGACGCTTACAGAGCAGCGGGATAATCAGCGCGAGCACCACCTTAAGAATAAAGAGTGGGCTGAACAGCTTAAAAGTCAGAAACAAGCTTTAGAAGCGCAATTAGAACAAAGCGAAAATCAGGCGAAGCACTTATCTGAGAACGTGGAAAGTGTTAACGCCGAACTTCAGGCTGCCCAGGCGCGTGAAAAAAGTCTGCAAGAAAAGCTCGAAGCTGAGACTTCAAAACATAAAAAGCTGAGTGAAGATAACGAGGGCTTATCTTCTCAAGTAGCCACATTAAATTCAGAAAATGCAGCCATTCGAGATGAGATGCAGCAAGCGCAAGAGCAAGTAGCTAATCTTGAAGTGGAAAGTGAAAAAAATAGGCAACAGTTAGAACAGCAAAGTAAACGCTTTGAAGATGAGAAGCAGTCTTGGTTATCAGAAGCTAAAAAGCTTAAAGAAGAGCGAGAGCAAGAAGCCAGTGTTCTGAAAACTACATGCAAACTGAACCTTAAGCTCCAAGCCGACCTGGATAACATAAGGGTTCAATATTCAAAAAAGGTGCAATCAGAAAAAGAGCTTACCGATTTAATTAGTGAACTTTACGTTAAATTAAAGCAAGCATCTGAATTTTATTACAAGTTAGAAGAGAATTACCCGGAAATCGCAAGGAAGTTTGATGAGTAAAAAGCTTGCAGATTTAAGTCAAATAAATGAAGAGTTGAGTGGAGCATTGCACTTACTTCAGGAAAGACTTGGTGATTTCCCGGTTAAAGATACTACACAAGGTAATATCATCCAAGGGACAGCTAGTTTACTTCAGCGTTGTGCTGATATTGTAGATAATAAGCAAAGTGAAAAGCCTTTGGTGAGGGTTTTACATCATTTTGCTTGTAGTGGTGGAACACTGATTTCAAAATGCATTTCTTCTATGCCGAATACTTATTTGCTAAGTGAAGTGCATCCAACGACGCATTTGAACCTTGGAGGTAATACCGAGTTTAGACCAACAGACGTCATATCTCTATGCCGATACGCCAGATTGCCGAATATTGATGAATTATCAAGAACGATATTAGAGGCCAGTGTACAGCGTGTTTCCGAATTTTTAAACGAAATTGGAAGTAAACTGGTTATTAGGGAGCATACCCACTCTGATTATTGTGTAGGCGAAAGGGAGACGGGATACTCAGAGGTAGTGAAAAGTTTGAGCCATAGTTTTAGAATAAAATCCGTTGTTACGGTAAGAGATCCAATAGATTCTTACTTATCCCTGAAAAACAATGATTGGGCTCATTTTTCTCCTAACAATTTTGAAGAGTATTGTCGGCGATATGTTACTTTCCTGAACAACTTTGACGACGCTCAGGTATTTAAATATGAGACTTTCGTGGAAAATCCCAGCGATCAAATGAAGCTTATCTGTGAGTATCTGGAGCTCGAGTTTGTTGAAAGTTTTCTCGATTTCTTTGATACAGCTGTGGTTACAGGAGACAGCGGCCGCAAGAGTTCAAACATTTCAAAAAGAACCAGACGAGAAGTAAGTAACGAAATGCAAGAAGAAATTAATAAGTCACAAAACTACCGGACAATAGCGGATAGATTTCACTATGAATTGTAACGAGAGATCGAAGGAGTCTTTCTCAGTGAGCACATTATTATCATCAAGATTCAATGAGGTTTTGTTGGATCATAAAGAGGGGCGTAGCCAGCAGGCTCTTGTCAAGCTCAAAAAGTTAGAAGCTGAAGCTAAAACCCCTTCTGCTATAAAACTCTGCGAAAAATTGAATTCTGTAGTAAGCAAAGATATCAAGTTTGATAAGTTTTGCGGTACTTGGGAAAGAGTTCCTAAGCAAAAGGAAGCGGCTCTTTTTGAGGGCGGTAAGAGAATATCTCAGGGAATAAGCAACCCAAACACAACAGATCTTCCTTTGGTCACTGTTGTCACCGTTGTTTTTAATAATGAGCAAACAATAGGTAAGTGCATAGAATCAGTTTTAGGTCAAACTTATTCGAATATTGAGTATATTGTGATTGATGGCGCATCTACAGATGGAACTCTAGATGTTATTAAGCAATATGAAAAGCACTTGGATTATATTGTTAGTGAGCCCGATGATGGCATTTATAATGCCATGAACAAGGGGTTGAGGCTTGCCCGAGGCGAATATATTGTTTTTTTAAATGCTGATGATTTTTACATTAGTGAAGCAGTTGAGTTATCGGTTAGAAACCTTTTAGAAAATGACCTGCAAATAAGTTATGCCGGCTTTTATTATGCCGACGAAAATGGTGTCGCCGTTGTTGCAGACGAGGCAAAACCATGGTCTGAGGCTATGTTGGTAGAAGGTGTGCCTGGAGGCCATGAAACCTTATTTTTACATAAGGATTGTTATGACTATCTGCAAGGATACGATGAATCTTACCGGTTAGCTGCAGATTACCACCTATTTGTCAGAAGCTTTTTCGCGGGCTTTAAAGCAGGGCCGTTGCAAAAGAATATTTTAGTAATGATGCCGGGAGGCACGTCTTTTAACGAAGAAGTTGGTATTAGGGAAAACCGCAGAGTTCTTGAATTTTGCTTCGGAGAACTGGAACAGGACTTCTTTGAGTTTTTATATGGGCTTAAATACTATAAAAACTGGCATGGTTACACAGTAGACGATCAGGCTGTCGATAAATATCTTGTTAAAGCATTAGAGACAGACTCATTGCTTCATAAAGCAATGTTCATGTCATTAGAAAATCGTAAGAAGCCGCTCTGCGGACGAATTAAGCCAGCGGAAAAAGATAAAGGCGATAAGCTTAAGATCTGTATTGCTTTAAATTATCTCACCAATGCATCAGGTGGTGCTGAACGGATTGCAGTAGAGTCTGCTAACAAATTGTTTGAGCAAGGGCACGCAGTGACTGTCGTTCAGTGCTTTGGTATGGCAGGGGAGTCTTATTATAAGTTACACCCGGATATCCCTGTAATCGATTTAGCCATCTTCCCTTACAAAAATCAGTACCTAATGCCAGCCGACCAAATAGATATTTCTTTCGAGAAATATGGCGGTAGAGATTTTGACAAGCTTGATTATCAACCAACAAAAGCAGATTTTGATGAGTGGAAAAAAAGCCCGCATTTTTGGCGATCGCAAATATATGCGGGATTTTTCCATCATCACCAGTTTGACGTGGTGATTTCACACATGCCTTCAACGTATCCGTATACGTTATTAGGCCGCAAAGAAAATGATAATACGTTACATATAGCGTCTTTACATAATGCTCCTGAGTTCAAATTCTATTCGCCTTTGTATCCTGCAGAATCAAAAATGGAAAGATACATGCGTTTGGTCGCACTTGAGAAAGCGGACAGAGTCGGTGTTCTTTTTGACGAGTTTACACAGCAAGTACCTGAAGTTTTTCAGAACAAATGCTTCGTGTTACCCAATTTTCTTTCTGAAGAAATTTTTGCAAAAGCAAAAACGCATCAAAAAGCCGAAGAGTCAAAAGTTATTCTGTCAGTCGGCAGACTTTCACAACAAAAAGATCATAAAACGCTAATTAGCGCGTTTGCAAAAATTACCAACCGTTTACCAGGCTGGAAGCTTAAAATCTATGGCGAAGGCCCTCTCCTCAAAGAGCTGGAACAACAGTGTGTAGAGAATGGCTTAAACCCAGAAGAAATTTTGATGGGGGCTCGCAAGGATATACACAATATATACCCAACGGGGGACGTGTTTGCCTTTCCGTCATTGTTTGAAGGCTTTGGTTTAACGGCTCTTGAGGCAATGTCTTTTTGCTTGCCGGTAATTGCCTTTAAAGACTGTGAAGGTGTTAAAAACCTCGTTTCTCACGAACAAAGTGGGTTATTAATCGAGTCAGGGAGCCGCATTGATAGCATGGCCGAAGCACTCCTAAAGCTTTGTAATGATAGTAACTTATTGAGACAATACGGGACTGCGGCAGCTCAAGCTGCAAGAAACTATACAGTAAATGCTTATATCGAATCATTATCTTCAGTCTGTGAGGATGAGGGTAAAACCAAACAAAAGCTTTTGCCTGTGCATGTGCCCGCTAAAAAAATTAAGTATGCTGTGTTAGCAACTTATACTGAAGGCGGAGCTGGTATTGCCGCTGTACGATTAGCAAAGGGGTTGCGACAGCAAGGCGTAGATGTAAGCTGCATTAGTTTTTCACCAAGATTACACGACGCTGATTACAAGTTAGAGTTAAACCAGGAGCAACAAAAGCTTTATGAGGCCTCTCTGAGCCTTGATAGAAACTTTACTCATGAAGGTAGCACATTTTTCTCTAATCAGTTGTATCCGAGCTTAACCAAAGAGCAAGTAGAGTTTTTACGTTACTTCGATGTAATAAACCTTCATTGGGTACAGATGTTTCTCTCTGTAGAAGTCATTGACTATATTTTAAGTTTTGGCAAAAAAGTCATCTGGACCTTACATGATATGGCACCGTTTACGGGAGGTTGCCACTACTCAAACGGATGTATTGGTTACACTAACGATTGTAGCGATTGCCCACAGTTAAGTGATCCTAAGAAGTCTTTTCCATCTGAAGTGTTAAAAGAAAAAGTACAACGCTGGAAAGACAAAGACCTTACAATTGTCTCCCCAAGCCAATGGCTGGCAGATTGCGCGAAACAAAGCCAGGCTTTCAGGAATAAACCGGTTAAGGTTATTCGTAATGGCCTCGATACAAACGTTTTTCAGCCTACCGGAAAAGCACATGCGAGAAGCTTCTTTAACTTACCGCAAGATAAAAAGATTCTACTATTCACCTGCCAGAGTCACGGAGAACGTAGAAAAGGCTTCAAAGAGCTAATGGAAGTTGCCCAAATACTGGCTAGTAAAAGAGACGATTTGCATGTATTAATGTTTGGCCATGCGACAGAGGAAACTAAAAAGCTTCCGATACCATTTACAGCACTTGGGCACATTGACGAGGAGTGGAAACTTGCCGTAGGGTATAGCGCAGCGGACGTAACTGTGCTCCCAAGCTTAGAGGATAATTTACCTAATGTTATCCTAGAATCCAGCAGCTGTAATACGAAGGTAATTGCGTTTGATGCAGGCGGTGTAAAAGACGCTGTTATAGATAATGTCACAGGAAATATTATAGAAAGTATAGATGTTCAAAAAATGGCAGAAGTGATAAATATCGCTTTGAATAACAATAGAATAGGTGATTTTCCAAGGTTATATTCAGAAAAGACTTGGCCATTAGAAGTTGCTGCAAAAAATTACTTAAATAACTGTTTTTAGAGAAATTAAAAAATGAAGAAAATTGAACTGGCTAGCTACCCAAAATGTGGCAACACTTGGCTTCGTCATTTGTTAAGCAAACATTTCGAACTAAATATCCATGTCGATATTCCGGATTTTCATCAAAGACATAGTGAAACAGAACGTTTTATTAAACCGGTAGCTTGTGAAAACCAAGAATTTGGTTTTTATAAATCTCATGTGCCCAACGTAAAAGCGATAGGCCCTGATACAATTGTAGTTATTTATCGGCATCCACTAGATGTCTTTCTAAGTAGTCTTAATTATTTTTATATCAATGGGTGGGATGAGAAATATTTTGATGGGAAGGCTGTCACGGTAGAAGATCTTAAAGGTAATGGTCAGTTAGACTTATATTTTCATCAGTTCTTAACTGAAAGTGGTTCTGGTTACTTTGATGGTCTGCTAGGTAAATTATCTAATTATTACAAATACATGGATCACGTAAAAGGATTGCCTAATTCAATATTACTCAAGTATGAAAATTTATATGATGAAAGAAATAGTTATTTCGAAAAGTTTTTTTCTGATGTGCTTGGTACGAGGATTTCATGTGCGACTGACTTATTTTCAAGTGTCGATGATAAAACAAAAAACTCAGGAGGTAATTTTTATTGGAAATCAAAAAAACGTAATTACGAAGAATTTCTAACATCAAAGCAGGTTTCTTTATATGAAGAAAGGTACAAAAGTGAATTAGAGGTGTTAGGGTATCTTTAATTTTAAAATGGGATATTTGATTTCTGACTTATGGTGAGCGGTAATGTTATGCTTTTTATCTATTGCGTTTTTGGCATGCTATTGAAGTGAAGTTGATGTGACTTGTATGTTCATTGAGATCGATATTTAGATAGCATCTGGTCATAAAAATTTCGGATTGAAATCAAGAGACTGTTAAATAAAATAATTATGACGGTAGAAAATTTTCAAAAAAAGAGTTGGTGATGGATAAATTGTCAATAAGCAAGATGACTATAGCTGAGATATACAAATATATTGAAGAAAATCAATTTTTGTTAAAGCAATCTGATTTACGCTATTTGTGTGACCAGGGTATCAAGAAAGCTGTAAAAAATTTAGCATGGGCTATTGATAACTCTATTAAATTTTCAGTGGAGAGGGTTAGCGAATCAGAGGGTTATTATGATTTAAAGTTTCGCATTTTTAATCAACTAAAGGATTTTCTTCCCGGAAATGATATTTTTTCAAGTGGAAAACAAACAAACTCCAAAAGACAAAAAGAAAATGTGAGCTATCTTTTTGTTGGTGGGCCTCCTAGGTCTGGAACCAGTGCGCTGGGAAGGCTTTTAAATGAATCTGAAGAAATATGTCTATTTGTCGAGGCTTTTAATCATAAGTTTGGATACGCTCCACAAATGTTCGAACCAGATTTTGTTAGTTCAATTAAAGGGGTTCATTCGGAAAAAAACTTGAATTTGCTAGGCTCTAAGAAGTTTGAAAAATTAAAATATATCGGCGATAAAAGACCATCTTTTAATTTAAGCCAACATCAAACTTTTCATCAATTTAAACCAGAAGAATTAAAGTTGATATATATAGTACGGTGTCCATATTCAATAGCTGCTAGTTATGAAAAAAGAGCTAGCAGGGCTTCTTTAAATAATTCCAATGACTGGAATATGCATAAAGGAGCTTTAGCGGCATGCGAAGAAATGAATATTAATATGGAACGTGTACTAGAAATGAAAAATTCTGTATGGCAAGAGTCGCTTGTTGTAGTTGACTTTGATGACGTTTTTACTTCTGAAGAGATCTATATCAAGCTTCTTAATTTTTTAACAGTCACTTACACTGAAATAATGAAAAAGTCATTCGAAAGAAATATAGATGATATTTCATCTTCAAAAATTTCCTATCCAAAAAATATAGTGGAGGTTGTTGATAATAATTTAAATTGGGATTTATTCAACAAATTGAAAGGGCTAACCATAAAGTAATGATTAAAAAAGTCAGTCTAAAGTGGTCTATATGTCTTCTTATTTGAATTAAATTGGTTGATGGCTTCTTAACTTGTGGTGATAAGAATAAGTTTGTAGTTAACCATAGGGTAATACTATTTATGAGTATAAAAGATGAAGAAGCAATAAGCTTTGAGTTAAATGATAGTGAAAGTTTGTTTGTGTTTTTTGGTGGCATATCCGGAGGGCTTTATCTTCCAAAGTTTGAGTTTTATAAGTCTTCCGGGGTTCTAGACGCATCCCGCGTTTTTATAAGAGACATGAATCAAGCCTGGTATCATAAAGGTTTAAAAGATGATGGTAATATTGAGCAGTTTATTGAAGAAATTGGAAAAATTTGTTCTTTAAGAAGCTTTGATAAAATTACATTTGTAGGTAATTCTATGGGAGGGTACGCTGCATTATTGTCCCAGTTAGTTTTGGGCGTTGGTAGAGCTGTAGCGTTTAATCCTCAAACTTTTATCTCTTCTGACTTGCGGCTTGAGCATAAAGACTTTCGTTGGGAGGCTCAGATTAAAAAGGTAAAAAACATAATAGAAAATTCTCCATATAAAGATTTAAAGACTATTGTTGAAGAGTCAAATCGAACAAATTGCGAAATACATGTTGCCAAAGATGATTTGCTTGATCTGAAACATGCTTGGAATTTAGCGAATTATAATTCTATTAGTATTATCGAACATGAAAGCGGTGGACATAATTTGGTAGGAAGCTTAAGAGATTCTGACCAGCTTCTGAAAATAGTCCAAGGCTAAAACGAGAATGAATATGAAAAAAGCACTTATTACCGGTGTAACCGGCCAGGACGGCTCCTATTTAGCCGAATTTTTATTAGAAAAAGGATACGAAGTACACGGTATTAAGCGTCGTGCGTCATTGTTCAACACCGAGCGTGTTGATCATATCTATGAAGATCCTCATAACGAAAACCCTAAGTTTCACCTGCACTATGGTGATTTAACGGATACTTCTAACCTCACCCGTATTTTGCAGGAAGTGCAGCCGGATGAAGTTTATAACTTAGGTGCACAGTCTCACGTTGCTGTATCTTTTGAAGCACCAGAGTACACGGCGGATGTTGATGCTATTGGTACACTGCGTTTACTGGAAGCAATCCGTTTCTTGGGGCTGGAAAAGAAAACCCGTTTCTATCAAGCGTCTACTTCAGAACTTTATGGTTTAGTGCAGGAAATCCCGCAAAAAGAAACAACGCCGTTTTACCCGCGTTCGCCTTATGCCGTAGCGAAAATGTATGCCTACTGGATTACAGTAAACTATCGTGAATCTTACGGTATGTATGCTTGTAACGGTATTTTGTTTAACCATGAATCCCCACGTCGTGGTGAAACCTTTGTAACGCGCAAAATCACTCGTGCTGTGGCAAATATTGCTCAGGGGCTTGAGAAGTGTTTGTACCTTGGCAATATGGATGCGCTGCGTGACTGGGGCCATGCTAAAGATTACGTGCGTATGCAGTGGATGATGTTGCAGCAAGATCACGCAGAAGATTTTGTTATCGCAACTGGCAAACAAATTTCTGTTCGTGAATTTGTTCGCATGAGCTGTAAAGAAGCGGGCATTATCGTTGAATTCAGCGGTGAAGGTGTAGATGAAATCGCTACTGTTACTGCGGTTGAAGGTGATAATGCACCTGGCGTTAGCGTAGGCGATGTGATCGTTAAAGTGGATCCACGCTACTTCCGCCCTGCAGAAGTTGAAACCCTGCTCGGCGATCCTGCTAAAGCGAAAGAAAAGCTTGGCTGGGTACCAGAAATCACTGTTGAAGAAATGTGTGCCGAAATGGTGGAAGGCGATCTGCAAAAGGCCAAGCAACATGCATTGCTTAAGGAGCACGGTTATTCTGTAGCAGTAGCGAAAGAATAGCATGACTCATTGGGGAGCGAAATGCTCCCCAATTAGTATGTAGATCACACCAGCTTGTTGTTTAGTCATCATAAAAATAATTGATGAATTTCGGCAAATGCAAACTTCCCCCTAAGTCAACGAACTCGCAACAAAAATTAGCAGCAGCCTGAGTAATTTTGAGACTATGGCAAGCGCGAATTACAAAAAAGTCGTTACCAAACCAGTTATAGTGAGAAGTTACTTCACGTAAAAGAGAACGAACTATGAAAAATTCAGAGGAAAGAGAATTAGGTAGTTTAGCTGCGGTCAGAGATGGCAGTGGCCCTGCTTCATGGGGAGAAGGAAGTTGGCATCAATCTGACGTGAAAAAGTATCCAACAACTAGTGCAGAGTTTAACGAGCTTGAATCACTAATTAATCAATATTGTTTGGAAGGGCATGCTCCAGCAGAGCCTTTGCTCGATAAATCCGGCAGTGTTATTGCTATAGGTTCTTGTTTTGCCGCTGAACTACGTCATTTTCTGAATGATGTGGGGCTGTCGTCTGACTCTTTTTGGATCCCTTCCGGGTTAAATAACACCTTCGCGTTGCTGGATTTTTTTAGTTGGGCTATTACTGGTGAGCAAACCGGAAAGGGCTATGGTTACAGTAAAACCAGCAACGGAGAAATAGTTGATTGGCAACCGAGTTTCGAACAGCAACAATATAAAGATGCACTCGCGCACGCTAGCAGTTTTGTTTTTACACTTGGGCTAGCTGAAGTCTGGGAAGATAAAGAATCCGGAAAGGTCTTTTGGCGCGGAGTACCAGAGCAAATATTTAACGAAGGGCGTCATCATTTTAGGTTGTCTAGTGTTCAAGAAAATACGGCAAATTTAGAGAATATAGTAGCGCTGATCCGCCAAATAAACCCAAATGCATCTATTATATTTACTGTATCTCCGGTTCCTTTAAAAGCTACCTTTAGTAGTAAATCCTGTATTACTTCTGACTGCGTTTCTAAGTCTACATTACGTTTGGCAATTAACGATTACATGAGTAAAACTGATAGTCCATCAAATGTGTATTACTGGCCTTCGTTCGAAATTGTGAAATGGGTGGGATGTCATCTACCGTATCCAGTCTATGGGACGGATGACGGTTGCGTGAGGCACGTATCAAGATTTCTCGTCACCCAGATATTGAAAGCATTTGTCAATTGTTACTACGGAACGGAAACGGCAGAAGATGTTTTTAAAGAATATTTATCAGTGCTAGAAACCAGAGATGGAAACTTAGGTGAACCTCCTAAAATTTATTTAGGGCAAATTGTGAAAGCGTGAGCGTTCATTTTGTCACTCATTTTTGTAGAGATTGAGCGGTGATCCGTTTAGTCTTTAAAATAGCTTAACGTTAAACTTGTTTACAACACTCAAAGGTTAATTAAAAACGATGAAAACCGTATTCGTAGCCGGTCACCGCGGCATGGTGGGCGCAGCCATTGTAAAAAACTTAGAACAGCGTGGTGGTGTATACATTATTACCCGTACCCGCAGTGAACTCGACTTAACCAGCCAGGCGGCGGTGTCGCAGTTTTTTGTCGAGAATAACATTGATGAAGTGTATTTAGCGGCCGCGAAAGTAGGCGGCATTCACGCTAACAATACGTATCCTGCCGAATTCATCTACGAAAACCTGATGATAGAAGCTAACATTATTCACGCGGCCCATGCGAATGATGTACAGAAACTGCTGTTTTTAGGCTCCAGCTGTATTTACCCTAAGCTGGCTGAGCAGCCCATGACCGAAAAAGCCTTGCTAACCGGTACACTGGAAGAAACTAACGAGCCTTATGCTATTGCGAAAATAGCCGGGATTAAGCTATGCGAAAGCTATAACCGCCAGTATGGCCGGGATTACCGCTCGGTAATGCCCACTAATCTGTATGGCCCCAATGATAACTTCCACCCGGAAAACTCCCATGTTATTCCGGCCTTATTACGCCGTTTTCACGAAGCGGCGCAACGTGGCGATGCTGAAGTTATTGCCTGGGGCAGTGGTAAACCTATGCGTGAGTTTTTGCACGTAGACGACATGGCAGCCGCCAGCGTACACGTTATGGAGCTGGATAAAGCTACTTACGATGAAAACACCGAGCCAATGTTAAGTCATATTAACGTGGGGACCGGCGTAGATTGTACCATTAAAGAGCTGGTGGAGACCGTAGCCAAAGTCACCGGATTCAAAGGAAACATCGTGTGGGATAGCACTAAACCAGACGGTGCACCGCGCAAGCTGATGGATGTTTCCCGCCTACATGCTTTAGGCTGGCAGCATACTTATAGTCTGGAAGATGGCCTGGCTCATGCGTTTGAATGGTTCCTGGCGAATCAGGATAATTTTCGCGGGTAAATGAATACCTTAAAAAGCAGTAGTGAAGTAATTCAATGAGCATAGTAAAGAAACTGAAAAACAAAATTGATTCGCTGGGTGTTGAAAAGCATTATGCGGATTTTAGTATTGACGCCATAGGTGTAGATGGATTTGTCGGGTGGGCCCGAAAAGCCGGTGATACATCTTGTCGCTCTTGTTACGTAAAGTTGTTCTCTGGAGATAAGTTGATTGCAGAAGGCAAGGCCAATCAATACCGGGATGACCTGCATGACATGGGCTATGGAAACGGTTGCAAAGGTTTTAATTTAAAGGTGAATTGGCGGGCTTTGGACACGGGCGAAAATAAACTGTCAGTGTTGATTGATGATCACAAAGTAAAAGTCATCCGGTTACCATTAACCATTCCTGAGTTTATTAGTGCCGCAATGCAAGAACAACATAAACGCTAAATGCACATCGTAGTTATAGACCCGGGGTTCGAAGATCTTCATTCACATCATGCTAATGTGAATGAAGGGCTTTTCACCTGTATTGAGTCTACCGGCAATAGCCGTTTAGTGACACTTGCTGCAATGAAGTTAAATCAAACGACTGCAGCTCAATTGATCCCCGATAGTACCCTGCCATTTTTTTTAACCCCGTGTTATACCAATCGGTTAAAGCCTCTTGATAAGGAGCGCGAGCAACAACTCGCTGAAGACTTTGCCGAAGAGTTAACCAAGGCATTTGATGAGGGGCACATTGAACCTTCGAGTACCTTGGTGTTGCATACTTTTTTTAGCTTCCATCTGTTGGGGCTGGCTATTTGGTTGATGCGATATAAAACCGAATTCTTTGGCGGAATTGTTTTATGTGGCATGTTTTACCCAGGCAGTTCACAGTTACATACATTGGATAATAACGTTGAGTTTAAACGCTTTTTGCGCTTTAAACTGGCAGCGGGTTATGTGTCTCATGCGGTTGCGCAAAACGAACGGATTATTGTGGCAACCAGTTGCATGGATTTTGTGGAAAGCTACCAAAAATTGTTTACGCAGCCCGTGCAGATCCACCCCGTCGTAACCTGGAACGAGACGTCATTAAGTGAATCTGATGCTAAAAGTAAGCGAAAGTCGATCTTATTATACGCTGGTAGTGTGAAGCAGGACAAAGGCCTGGAATTTCTCTTAACGAGCGCGGAGCAGTTGCTGCGGGCCTTTCCGTCCGTTGAATTTATTGTCCATCTGAATACTGGATCGCCAGGGATCAGGGATTTTCAGAATGCAGAGTCAATGTTACAGGCGTTGCTACAAAAATATTCGAATTTACAATGTCACTTTGGTTACCTGAGTAATACCGACTACCAGTGCCTGTTAAATCAGGCTGGTGCTATTGTTTGTCACTATGATCCTCAAGTGTATAGCCATAAAACTTCAGGCCTTCTCTGGGATGCTATGTTGCGTGACAATATGGGCGTGATTTGTACAAATGATTGTTGGCTTTCCCGTGAGTACGAGGCCATCGGTGGCAAGCCTTTTACCTTTGACTATAATAATTTCGACAGCCTGAAAAATTCTTTATCGCGCTGGCTTTACAGTGAAGGCCCATTTATTCTTCCAAACCATTACTATGAGTCCTTGGTCAAAAGCTTTCCTGAATGGCTTAAACAGCATTGCCTAAACTTGCACAATTTGACTAAGGCTGGTTAAATGCGGGCGCTGAGTAAGGCGCTAAATGGAATAAAAAAATGAATAAAGCGATTTTTCACTACCACCTATTTAAAAATGCAGGTACCTCCCTGGATGCCAGTTTTAAGGAAAATTTCCAAGGCGAAGAGTGGGTCACTGCAGAATTTCCTGCTCAACCCGCCAGAAACCGTGATATGGCCCGCCAATGGGTAAGCGAAAACCCTCAGGCCTTATGCTTTTCATCACACACTGCTTTTCTTCCGCCTCCTGAGATTCCAGGTCGTGTGATTCTGCCGGTAATTTTTGTTCGTCACCCTATAGACCGCATTGCCTCTGCTTATTCATTTGAAAAGAAACAAGGCGGCAACGGGTTTGGCGCGGTGTTGGCCCGCAATACGTCTTTTAGTGGATATTGCGAATCGCGGTTGGCATTGGGGTATGATCGCCAGTGCCGTAACTTTCACGTAGATCGTTTCGCTTCAATGTTTGCGCCAGCCTTCGGCTCGGAGCTAGACAGGGCGTTAAAAGCATTCGACATGCTGCCGTTTGTAGGACTCGTAGAGGAGTTCGACAAGTCTCTACAGCGTTTGGAAGACTGGCTCAAAACGGAAGGTTTTGAAGGTATCTCTATTGCGCCTAAAGAGCATAATGTGTCGAGAGATAACAAAGCCTCGCTTGAAGAAAAGCTAGCAGCATTAAAAGAAGATATGGGAAGCGAAATGTTCGCCCGCTTACTTGATGAGAATGCTGACGACATGAAGTTATATGAGAAAGTAAAAGCTACTTACACTGAGTAATCAGATTACAGCTAGCTTTCTTTAACTTTCCGCTTAAAACACTTTATACTGCTTGCAGAGTAGAAAATATTGAAATTTTCTGAGTGTTAAATTGTGATGTAAGCGGGAAGTGTTGATGAGAAAAGGAATAATACTGGCGGGTGGTTCAGGAACCAGGCTCCACCCCCTTACCAAAGTCGTGAGTAAACAGTTGATGCCTGTTTACGATAAACCGATGATTTACTACCCTCTTTCTACCCTGATGATGTCTGGGATCAGAGATATCCTGATTATCACTACGCCAGAAGAACAGAGCCGGTTTATTGAGCTACTGGGAGATGGAAGTGCGTGGGGGCTCAACCTACAGTACGCAGCGCAGCCTTCGCCGGATGGTCTCGCTCAGGCATTTCTTATTGGTGAAGACTTTATTGGTAATAATAGTTGCTCATTAGTGTTGGGTGATAACATTTATTATGGCCACGATCTGCGGGTTTCATTAAAAAATGCTTATGGGCAAACACAAGGCGCTACGGTATTTGGCTATCACGTTAATGATCCTGAACGTTACGGTGTAGTAGACTTCGACGACGACTGGAATGCGTTATCTATTGAAGAAAAGCCCGAAGTTGCCAAGTCTAATTATGCGGTAACCGGCCTGTATTACTACGATAATCGCGTTGTTGATTTCGCCAAGGAAGTTAAACCGTCTCATCGTGGCGAACTGGAAATTACCGATCTGAACAATATGTATCTGCAAGATGGCTCTCTCAAAGTTGAACTGATGGGCCGTGGGTCTGCTTGGCTGGATACCGGTACGCTGGATAGTTTATTAGACGCTGCAAACTTTGTAGCAGCGATAGAAAAGCGCCAAGGACTCAAAATTTGTTGCCCGGAAGAAGTGGCTTACCGCATGGGCTATATAGACGCAGAACAGTTAGAAAAACTGGCAGCACCTTTGGTGAAAAGTGGTTATGGTAGCTATCTGCTGAAAGTAATTGGTGATCGGGTTAAGTGAAATGCTTAGCATTTCATCCCGGCCGATTTTATTGTCATCCCGGCCGATTTTATTGTCATCCCGGCCGATTTTATTGTCATCCCGGCCTTGAGCCGGGATCTCCAAAACAGTCTGGGAAAGTGGCAACGAAGAATGATTTAGGAGATCCCGGATAAGCGCTGCGCACTTTCCGGGATGACAGGATAGTGTGCACTTTCTGTGATGACGTGAGCGTAATTAAGTCGCCCCAGGTGATATTTATTGTCGACCCGGCGGTATTTGTTGTCGCCCCGGCCAATATTTATTTTGTCTTCCCGGCCTTGAGCCGGGATCTCCATAACAGTCTGGGGAAGTGGCAACGAAGTGCGATTTAGGAGAGCCTGGATAAGCGTTGCGCACTTTCCGGGATGACAGGATAGTGTGCACTTTCTGTGATGACGAAGCATAGTTAGGAAGACCCGGATATGCCGATGCCCTTTCTGAAAAGACAGCATTAAAGATAGGAATAGAATTAACAATGCAAGTAGTTAAAACAGACATCCCCGATGTCAAAATTATTGAACCACGCGTGTTTGGCGATGAGCGTGGTTTTTTTATGGAAACTTTTCGTACTGACTGGTTTAAAGCAGAATGTGCCGACGTTGATTTCGTGCAGGACAATCACTCGAAATCTAAACAGGGTATTTTGCGTGGATTGCATTATCAGTTAGAGCAAACCCAGGGCAAACTGGTTCGAGTTACGTCTGGCGAAGTGTTCGATGTAGCCGTGGATATGCGTAAGGACTCTGAAACCTTCGGCAAGTGGGTTGGGGTATACCTTTCTGCTGAAAACAAGCGTCAGCTTTGGGTGCCAGCCGGTTTTGCACATGGTTTTTACGTCACCAGTGAATCAGCAGAATTTGTTTATAAATGTACTGATTACTACCATCCGGAATCCGAGGTATCGGTGAAATATGACGATCCAACCATTGGCATTCAGTGGCCGCTGGTGAATGGCGAAGCACCGTCTTTATCCGGCAAGGATGAAGCCGGTACGGCTTTCGTTGATGCGCCTTCGTTTTAAAATAAAGGTTTTAAGGAAGAATCATGACTAAACTCGTGGTTATCGGTAAAAGCGGTCAACTGGCCTGGGAAATTGCTCGCCTGGTACCAGAGGCAGTGTGCCTTGGCCGGGAAGATATTGATATAACCTCAAACGACGATATTGCCGCAAAGCTGGATAGCATAAAACCTGATGCAGTGATAAATGCGTCAGCCTATACCGCTGTGGATAAAGCCGAGTCCGATGAAGAAAGCGCTTATTTGCTCAACCAAACTGCAGTAGCCAACCTGGCAAAGTATTGTAAAAGCAATAGCGTATTTTTTGTGCATGTGTCTACCGACTATGTATTCAATGGCGAAAAAGGCTCACCCTACGCGGTTGATGATGCCATCGAACCTCAAGGTATGTACGGCAAAACCAAAGCCGCAGGTGAGGCAGAAGTTACATCGATTCTTCCAGAAGCAAGTGCCATTCTGCGTACCTCCTGGGTGTATTCCAGCCACGGCAATAATTTTGTGAAAACCATGCTACGTTTGATGGCCGAAAAGCCGCAGCTAGGCGTTATAGACGATCAGATCGGTAGCCCTACCTGGGCAAAAGGCTTGGCGCGAGCTTGTGTGGAAGCTGCTTCTCAACGTACAGCAGGTGTATATCATTGGTCTGATGAAGGCGTATGCAGCTGGTATGATTTTGCCATAGCCATCCAACAATTAGGGTTGGAAAAAGGGTTATTGGAACAAGCCGTGCCGGTAAAACCTATTCCGAGCAGCGCTTATCCAACGCCGGCAAAGCGCCCCCATTACAGCGTACTGGATAAAACCCTAACGCGAGAGACTTTTACTTCACCACTTAACCACTGGCGCGAACAGTTAAGCGCTATGATGGACGAGTTAGTGTAAGCGCAGCAGAGAATTAAAGAAAATGACAGTAGCGAAAACAATTATTGTAACAGGTGGCGCAGGCTTTATTGGTTCTGCAGTTGTGCGTCATTTAATTAATGATACTAACCACATTGTGGTTAATCTGGATAAACTTACTTACGCCGGTAATCTTGAGTCGCTTAAAGAGGTTGATTCGAGTAAACGTTACCACTTTGAAAAAGTGGATATCTGTGATGGTGCAGAAGTAAAACGAGTACTGGATACGTACCAACCGGATATCATTATGCACCTGGCTGCTGAAAGCCACGTCGACCGCTCTATCGACGGCCCTGGTGAATTCATTCAAACTAACGTAGTAGGTACTTACGTATTGCTTGAGCAAGCCCGTACTTACTATGCTCAATTAAATGACGATAAGAAAGCGGCGTTCCGTCTCCACCATATTTCTACGGATGAAGTTTATGGCGACCTGCCGCATCCGGATGAAGTGGCTGCGGGAACAGAATTACCTTTATTCACCGAGGAAACGTCTTACGAACCAAGCTCTCCTTATTCCGCGTCTAAAGCAGCTTCTGATCATCTGGTTCGCGCATGGTTAAGAACATTTAAATTACCAACAGTGGTGACTAACTGTTCTAACAACTATGGCCCTTACCATTTCCCGGAAAAGCTTATTCCGCTGATGATCTTAAACGCTTTGGCTGGTAAGCCACTGCCGGTTTATGGCAAAGGCAACCAAATTCGTGACTGGCTGTTTGTGGAAGATCACGCCAGGGCGCTGGTGGTGGTAGCCACTCAAGGTGAAATTGGCGAAACCTATAACATTGGTGGTCACAATGAAAAGCAAAACATCGAAGTAGTCCATACGATTTGTGACATCCTTGATGAAGTAAAACCCAAGGCCGAAGGCAGCTACCGTGATCTCATTACCAGCGTTGCCGACCGACCCGGCCATGACATGCGCTACGCTATTGATGCCAGCAAAATCAAAAAAGAGCTGGGCTGGACGCCCCGGGAAACCTTTGAGAGCGGCATTAAGAAAACCGTGGAATGGTATTTAAATAACACCGCCTGGTGGCAAGCCGTATTAGATGGCAGCTATCAGGGAGAGCGGTTAGGTACTGCTTAAATAATCGTCGTTTATCTCGATATTTAACGCAAATGACAGGGGGCAAGTTGCCCCCTTTGTGTTATCAGGGGATATACCTGCTTTCGTATAACCAGCGCCGGCAATGCGGTAAGTATTTGCAAGTCTAATCCAATACACCTTCTCCACACCTTTATTATCTATCAAAATATGCCAAACGAACACATCCTGACAGAGATAGGGAAGCCGGGCGCTAGAAGTATGGTTTGGTCTCGGTTAGTCCTTAATGACCAACCTATGAATCATCGTTATTCGAATAACTTTATTAAGGTTGTCCAGTACGGCTAATGTGACATTAGTCAGCGGCTAAACAACATTTGTACAAAATTGACAAATTGTTGTTAATCCCAGTATGATGAACGTTGAGCATTTATAATCAAATGCTTTGGAGGTATTTATGCGATTATCTATAGAAATCACGCCTGAGCAGCATCAGAACTTAAAGGCCGCAGCTGCCTTACAAGGCAAGAGTATCAAAAGCTATGTGCTTGAACGGGCACTACCTAATGCAGACGAGCAAGCCGCCTTGCAAAGACTTGAGGCGTATCTGGCGCCGCGTGTTGCCGCCGCCAAAGCAGGAAAAATTTCGAGTAAGTCCGTTGATGAAATTTTTGATGAAGAAATAGCGAAAGCTAAATAAAACAATGCCTTGGTATGACATTACGGATGATGCTGAAGCCGATATTCGCGAGATTGTAAGCTATACCCTTGAGAACTGGGGCGTTGCACAAACGAACATATATAGAAAAGCCATAAAAGACACTTTTGAGCTTATCGGGCGCAAAACTGCAGTCATTCGCAAATTTTCAGATACTTTTCCTGATTTACTCGTCACAAAATGCCTGCATCACTATATCTTTTATCTTAATGACGGCGTAAAAAAGCCGACTATTATCGCAGTACTCCACGAGGCGAGAGACATTGTCGCGTTACTACTTTCTCGCCTTGAAGCTTAAGCGTATGAATAGCGCTAGCTGTTTATTGATGGCTTTTATCTTGTTCGAGAATTTAAAACCCGTTTTTTGAGAACCGCATTATGCTTGAAACTGTTACCACAGACCCACACCCATGCTCCGTAAATCTCAATATCTAACCCTTGCAATGAATAATCGCGTTTAGTGCATCGTTTAAGGCTTATGGGTAATATTGCTCACCGGTTTTTTTTCATCTGTAACTCCGGCAAAGCCCTTAAAACTTCAAAGGCTTGAATCCGCGGCCCGGCTCAAGGTATGCGCTGTTTTGTTATGTTTCTTGAAGCTTAGATCCTGTTACACTTGTAATGGTGGAATCAAAAAGATTGCATCATTATGATTCCATGTTATGCTGGACAATAGTTATACACACAGTGGCAAGACATGGCAGATTTCAGCACTATTCCATTCACTCAGCAAAAACGGCTCGCGTTTATCGATTTTTGTCTGGAATTCTTCGGGCAAGTGGCCCGAGGGGATCTGGTTGGCCATTTTCAAACGGGGATCGCCTCCGCCACCCGGGATTTAACGTTGTATAAATCCCTGGCTCCAGACAATCTGGTGCTAAGGCATCAAACCAAGCTCTACTACCGTACCGCCGAATTTTCACCGTTGTTCCCGCATCACGCGGAAGAAGTGCTGTTCAGGTTGGTTAACAACGACGCAGATGAATTTAAATTGCCGCAGCGACCCAGTGACGTATGCGTTGAAGCGGTGCGCCTTATTCATGCTTCATCATCGACTATTGCGCCGCTATTACGGGCCATCATGCATAACAAAGCCATACACTGTCGCTACGTGTCGCTGTCTTCCGGAGTAACGGAACGGGAACTAGTGCCGCATTCACTCATTAATAACGGTTATCGCTGGCACGTACGCTGCTACGACAGAAGCAATCAAGCATTCAGGGATTTTGTCAGCAATCGTTTTTTAGACATCAATTTGCTGGACGCGCAGCCACTGAATACAGAGTCGGTGCTTAGTGATACGGCCTGGAACAATGTCGTTACTCTGGACTTAATACCGCATCCGGGAGTTAAACATAAGCAAGCCATTGAACTTGATTACAACATGACGAACGGCAGCTTAAGCGTAGAAACCCGCGAAGCGTTGCTGGGCTATTTAACTCAGGCGTGGCGAGTGGATTGTTCTGCAAATTGCAGACTCGATCCAATTCAGTTTCCACTGGCGCTGGCGAATAAAGAGGTGCTGAAAAACATGGATGTGAGTCCGTTGCTACCAGGAGTTAAGCAATGAAAGCCGATTTCAGCGTAGAGTTTTTGGAGCAATTTAAAGATCAAAGTGTCGCTTTGCGTTTGCTGCGCGCCCAACACTTTCCATTGATGACGAGTTTTTTTTACAGTGCGTTTATTCGCCATAATCGCCGGGCGGTACCGTATCAGGAACTGATCGCAATGCTCGATTACCACTTAAACGATGTCGCTGAAGTGTATGGTGAGCAAAAATACCCGAAAACAGCCCGCGCCTATATCGACGACTGGATCAATCAAAAGCCTGGTTATCTGCGTAAGTACCTGCCGCAAAACAGTGATGAACCAGAATGCGATTTATTGCCTGATGTCGAAAAAGCGCTGCACTGGGTTGAAGAGTTGCAGGGGCGACAATTTGTCGGCACAGAATCGCGCCTGAAACTCCTTATCGATTTAATTGGGGAGCTGGTGCAGGGCACCACCGACGATAAGTCTTTGCAACTAGAAGCCTTGCAGCAGAAAAAAGCGTTGATCGAACAGCAAATAGAGGCAGTAAAACAAGGCACCAGTCTTGGGCTCGACGATACGGAGGTACGGGAAAGGCTGTATCTGGTCTCTGATATATCGCGTAAATTACTCGGTGATTTCCGGCAGGTAGAGGCGAATTTTCGGCTCCTGGATAAGGACACCCGCAAGAAAATCACCTTGGGAGGAGGCCAGAAAGGGCGGGTGCTGGATATCGTATTTGCCGATCAGGACGTCATAAACAGTTCCGACGAAGGAAAGTCTTTTATCGCGTTTTTTGAATTGTTAATGACACAGCAAATGCGCGACTCGTTAAGGCAAAATTTAAAGCAGATAATGCACCACCAATTGGGGCAGGAGTTTGTCACTAGTGACGAATTGCTTCAGCACCTTTACAGTTATTTGCTTGAGGCCGGTGACAAAGTGAATCGCACCAAACAGCAAATTACCGAACAATTGCGCCGCTACATCGAGGAGCAGTCGCAGGATAACCGGCGTATCCTTGAACTTATCCGTGACTTTGAAGCTGCGGCACATCAGGCGAATACGCCAGACACCCCCTTGTATTTGCAGCAGAATTTTGCCGAGATTGCCGGGATCCAGGCCAGTATTTATCCTCACCTCAGCCGTGGTTTGTTCATTCCTAAAACCCCGGAACAACTGGATTCTGATATCAAAGAGGGCGCCCAAGAAGCCGATGTGGATTTAAGCAATCTTTTTGAAGTCAGTCATATAGACGAACTTCAGTTACAGCAGCAGATCTTTACTTCGCTGGATAAACATCAGGGGCAGGTAACCTTAGCCAGTGTGCTTGAGGACTACCCCGTGCAATACGGCCTCGATGAAGTACTCAGTTACATTAAATTAGCCTGTGAAGAGGTTGTGCCTGCCAGTATCGATACCCAACAACCGCAACATGTAAGCTGGCAGAGTGAGCCGGGCGTAAGCCGCACTCTGTCGGTACCCACTATTACGTTTATTCGGGATACGTCATCATGAACGAGCAAGAATCTGTCGAAGCCAGGACTGAGCAGTATCATGCGGCATTGAAGGTCCGGCTGTTAAAAGGTCCGGTCTACCGGGCTAAACACCGCGATTTGTGGGATGTACTGGAGCGCGATCAGGCGCTTATTCGCAGTTATTTTGATCAGATTGGTTTGTCGTTGCGACTCGATGACGCAGAGGGTTATGCATTTTTACAACAACGAGAAGTGGATACCGAAGATGACCAGACAGAGATCCCCACGCTCATCACACGCCGTCAATTGAGTTTTGGCCAAACCTTACTGCTGATATTTTTACGCAAGCGCCTGGCCGAACACGATAGTGAAGAGAGCAGTCCGCGCCTTAATGTTGAGCGTCAGGAAATATGGCAGTGGCTCCCCCCCCCCTTTCCGGATGCCAGTAACGAAGTAAAGCAGCACAAAGAGTTTGATGCGCTGATTAAAAAAATCATCCAAATGGGCTTTTTGAATCAGTTACCCAATCATAAAAATGATTTTGAAGTCCAGCGTATTCTTAAAGCCTTCGTAACGGCAGAGCAAATACTCCGTTATACGGAACTCTTTGATATCTCTGTTAATAAGGAAACCAGCGATGAGCAGTGAAGCATTATCTGATACTAACCTTAAACCGCTCGAGTCGGCTGTGGCGCCAGAAATCACCCAGCGCCAGGGGTTTCGCCTAACCCGGTTTGAGGTATTAAACTGGGGTACCTTTGATAGCCAGATCTGGCATCTGGATAACCAGGGCGATAATTGCCTGCTCACCGGCAATATCGGCAGCGGTAAATCAACCCTAGTCGACGGCCTGACCACGTTGCTGGTTCCGCCCAGAAAGCTGGCCTTTAACAAGGCGGCAGGAGCCGAAAACAAAGAGCGTTCACTGGAGTCGTACTTTTACGGCTATTATACGTCACAGCAGGATGAGTCGGGTAAAGCCCGTGCGGTAGGATTACGTGGCAAGGGCAATCACTATTCGGTGCTGCTGGCACAATTTCACTCCGTAGCCCTGCAACAAACAATTACGCTGGCTCAGATCTTCTGGCTCAAACCCGGCGAAAACAAAGTGAAACGCTTGTTTGTGGTGGTACCTGAATCACTCGACATTAGCACCCATTTCAGCGGTTTTGGCTCGCAAGTTAAACAACTGCGTAAACGCCTGCAAAAGTTAGCCGAACTCACATTGGTTGAGAGCTTTAACCAATATCAACAAACCTTCAGTAAGTGGTTGGGCCTGGGCACCGATGGCAAGGCACTGGAGTTGTTTAATCAAACAATTTCCATGAAATCTGTTGGTTCAGTGACAGACTTTGTGCGCCAGAATATGCTTGAACAGCCCGATGTAGAGGGGCAAATTCAGGAGCTGGAGCGCAATTATGAATCGTTAAAGCGACTCCACGACGCGGTGGTCGCGGCTCGTGAAAAAATTACCTTACTCCAACCGATTGATAAACACGGTCGCCAAGCTCAAGAAGCGGCGCAGGAAAAACAACACTTTTCGTTCTGCCGCGATTACGTAGACAGCTTTATGGCCGAGAAAGCGGTGGTACTGTATGAAAAGCGGATTGCCCGCCAGCAAGGTGAGCTTGAAAAGCTGACCATTGATGAGCAGCAGTTGCAAAGTCAGAAACACCGCCTTAATCAAACGGTAAGTCAGCTCAGAAGCGATATCGATCAAAACGGTGGGGGCCGGTTGCAGCAACTGCAGGAGCAAATAAAAACGCTGGAAGAGGCAAGAAACCAAAGTAAGCGTTTGTGTGATAACTATCTCGCTCTGGTTAAGCAGCTCGGGTTGCCTGAAGCGCTAACCGCCGATAATTTTGTCAGCAATATACGTAAATCGCATTCATTGTTTGAGCAGCAACAACAACAGTTGGAAAGTATCGAGAGCAGACAAGACGATTACAAGCTGCAAAACCACCAGTTACAGCAACAACAACAGACGGTGCAGCAAGAGTTGGAGGCGCTGCGACATCGTAAATCCAATATCCCGGTACGCCAGCTAAATATTCGTGAACGACTGTGCGAACATCTTAAAGTAGAGGAAAGGCGGTTACCCTTTGTTGGTGAGTTGGTGCAGGTAAAACAGAGCCAGACTCAATGGCAGGGGGCCATTGAGCGGGTGTTACATAACTTTGCATTGTCGTTGGTGGTACCGGATTCGCTGTACGCTGAGGTGAGTGATTTTGTTGAAAACACCCATCTGGGTACGCGGTTGGTGTATTACCGTGTTAAAAGTACCGAGAATTACTTTCCGCAAGCGCCGCAGCCGGATTCCCTGCTGGCAAAAATAGAAATCAAGCACGACAGTGAGCATTTTCAATGGCTGCATCGTGAGCTACAGCAGCGCTTTGACTATCAGTGCTGCGAGTCAATGACCGATTTTCGTCGCAGTGAAAAAGCCATCAGCTTACAGGGGCAGGTGAAGTCAGGTCGTTTTCGTCACGAGAAAGACGATCGCCACAGCTTGCATGACAAAAGCCGCTTTGTACTTGGCTGGAGTAACCAGGCAAAGCTCGACCTGCTGGCCGCCCAAATACGTGCACTGCAAACCGATGCCGCGGCTATGGCAACCAAGTTAGCGCAATGCGCCAGCCAGCGCAGCGATATTGAAGAGTTACGTCGTCAGGCCAAGAATCTCAGCGACTTTAACCTAACCTTTGAGCAAATCAACTGGTCACAGTTTGCCAATCAGTTGGAAGTAGTCAGGCAAGAAATTCGGGTCCTGGAACAAAGCTCCGATGTATTAAGGGAATTACAACAACAGTTTCAGCACGCACAAACCGAATTAACCCAGGTGGAAGAAGCGTTTCGTGCACACTATCAACAGCTCGGTAAACTTGAGACTAAGCTGGAAGACGATCATAAGATCCTGGCTGACAAGACAGCCGAGTGTAACGCGGTATCCGAACAGGTTAAGCAGCGCTGTTACCCGGATCTTACTGCCTTGTATGAAAAGCACGGGGCGGCGCAATTGCGCATCGACATGCTGGCGAACCAATGCTCGGTGTTACGCACCAAACTGAACGAAAAAATCCAGCATCTTGAGGAGAAACGCAGTAAGCGGGAAAAGCTGATGCTCACCGCCATGAAAGATTTTGCTTTCCGTTTTCCTAACGATGTAACCGAACTGGATGTTAGTGAGCAGTCACTGACAGAATATCAGCAGATGCTGAAAACACTGCAAGATGAAGACTTACCCCGCCATGAAACCCGTTTTAAAGAAATGCTTAATCAGGACACCATTCGCTCGATGGCGCTGTTTCGGAGCTATCTGGATAAGCAGGAAGAGCAAATCGATGCGCGAGTCAGTATGATCAACCGTTCGCTACGAGAGCTGGATTATCAGCAGGGCACTTACATTGAAATCGACCGTATTGCTTCACCGGATCTGGATATTCGAGAATTCAAACAGCGCCTGAAGAGTTGCGTGGAGTTTTCTACCGACGACAATTTATATTCCGAACACAAGTTCGAGCAGGTCAAAGCGCTAATTGAACAAATGCGCAACGAGCCAAAGTGGACTCAGAAAGTGGTGGATGTACGTTACTGGCAACTGTTCAATGTGGTTGAGCGATACCGTGAAGATAACAGTGAGAAAGAGTGTTATTCCGACTCAGGGGGTAAGTCCGGTGGGCAGAAAGAGAAGCTGGCGTATTCCATTTTGGCGGCGGCCATCCTGCTGCAATATCGCCTGGTGGATGAAGAGAGCGGCGCGAAAGCCAAGCGCCGTTTTAATCTGGTGGTGATTGACGAAGCCTTTGCCCGTGGCTCAAAAGACAGTACCCGTTTCGGCCTTGAATTATTTAAAAAACTCGGACTTCAGTTGTTACTGGTAACCCCGCTGCAGAAACTTGATGTGATTGAGCACTACGTAAAACAAGTGCACTTTGTTGATCAGCGCAGTAACCGCTCTATGGTGCTGAACATGAGCATCAAAGAATACCGTGAACGACTGGCACAGCACAAATCGCAACAGCAATACAAAGCCATGGTGAAAGAGGTTGACTAGGTGCAGACGGTAAAAGCACTCAAAGCCAAACTGCAAAAGCAATGGCAAAACCAGGTGTACTACAAGCAGTGGCTCAGTGGCGACTGGACATTCCCTTTGCAGATTTCACTCAAGCGTCCGACCGACAAACAACTACTGCATGACTTTGCCGCACTATCGGCCTCTCAACAAACCTTTGAGCGGGAGCTGCGACACTATGCCGGCGTCAGCCTGCTTAAACAGCAAGTCAGCTATGCCACTATGGGGCGTCAGAATGTGCCGGTAGCGATGGCGTTTGAGTCGCCCGAAGCATTGGCCCGGTTTTGCGGTAAATGGCAGGAATGGCAGCAGTTCATTGCCGATGCCAAGCGGTTGAAGGCTGGTTTGCCGCAGGTGCGCATTGGTCAGCAAGTATCGATTAAACAGGTCCTCAATCATGCGGGTGAGTGGGAGAAACTTGTTGCGATTGCGCACTTTTTCAGGTTAAACCCGGTGCCGGATTGTTATTTGCGTGAGTTGCCGATTGCCGGGGTAGACAGTAAATTTATCGAGCACCGTAAGCAAATAGTCAAAACACTGTTAGATGTGATATTACCAACAGAGGCGATTAACGGCCAGTATACGCAATTGAGCGAACATGGGTTTGAAAAACGCTTTGGCCTGCGTTTTGATGAGCCGCAGATCCGCTTTCGACTGCTGGATCCACAACTGTATTATGAATTCGGTGGTTTGCAGGATATTTCGCTGCCGATTAGCCATTTTTCTCAGTTGTCGTTAATGGTCGACCGCGTGTTCATTACTGAAAACCTGGTGAATGGGCTGGCGTTTCCCAATGTGAAAAATGCGCTGGTAATTTTTGGCAAAGGCTATAGTGTTCAATTGCTCAAACAAATTGAGTGGCTAAACCATTGCCGACTCTACTACTGGGGCGATATAGATACTGATGGCTTTGCCATGCTCTCACAAATACGCGGTTACTTTAGCAACACGCAGTCGCTGCTGATGGATGAGGCGACACTGTTAGCCACCAAGCCTTTTTGGGGCGAGGAAGCGCTTAACAAACGCCCAACGCCAGAAAGCCTGCCTAACCTCCTACCCGCCGAGGCTGAGCTCTATATAAAGCTTAAAGCTGAGCATTGGCAACCGCGTTTAAGGCTGGAACAAGAACGAATTCCCTTTGCGTTGCTAACAGAGCAGTTACGGCTACTAGGTTGTAAATAACAGCCTGGTGGTATTGTTCGTCTCTCTAACAGGCAATGCGTTGTGAATGAATTTACGCCTAAAGTGAAATGTGCCATCGGTTTAGCTAAACAAGCATGGTAAAATCGCTGCAATCGAATAAAGGCTAGAACAGGATTCAGCCGAATGGGCACGAAACCTGGCGACAATGTAATGGGTAAGCAATGGCTAAGCAAGGTCACATCAGGAGCAATAGTGGGTTAACGGCTGTATCAGTGAGTTCTTCAGTAAGTAAGAGCCCCCAGGCACGGGAGACGCTCGATAAACTGTGGGCAGAAGTTAACAAAAAAGAACAACGAAATGACCGGTATCAGGCTAAGCTTGAGGCGTTCATGGTGTACTTTAAGCAATCGGTTGAACACCTCGAACAGGAGGTCTGCCGGGCTAACGAACAGTGGATCCGCCATTTACTTTCTTTTGTGCCGCGTAAATCAATAAAGGGTAGGCAACAAGAAGTCCTGCTGGATTGGATCCAGGAAGAATTAACGATACTTGAGTCGAATCCGTTTAATCCTGTGAATACCGATGACTTGAGAGACGCCTTTAATGAAGCGTTAGTCACCTCAATTAAGCAGGACCCCAGCTCCAGCGAGGTCTCGGGGGAGCAACTCGATCATTACCGGATTGAGTTGTCGCTAATGCTTGGAGAAGAGATAGACCTCAGTGATGAGGAATTATCTGAATTGATCCGTGATCCGCATAAGGCAGTGGCCTATTTTGAATCGGTGCTAAAACATAGAATGGACTCAGATTACGTTGGTGATGATGAATATTTCCACGGGCAGGAGTCGCCATTTTTTAATAAAGAGTCAGATCAACACAATCATTCTTACCAACAACACACCCATAATACGAATAACGATGTAGCGACTGCTTTGTTCAGCGATAAACAAATGAACAGACTTTATCGGCAGTTAGCAAAAAAACTGCACCCGGACCGGGAACTCGACCCGGATAAAAAAGCTGAAAAAATGGATTTGATGCAACAACTGTCACACGCGAAGGACGTTAAGGATCCGCTGACGATCCTCTTATTCGCCCAGCAGTTTTTGCCAGAATATCAGTTGGAGTTAAACGACAATTTAACCGTGCAGTTAGAAACCATATTAAGAGATAAGGTCAAACAGTTAAACGCCGATTATCACGAGTTAAAACGCGGTGACGGACTGAGTGTGATAATTTGGCAGCGCTTTGGTGGCGGCACTAAGGCCGCCCGGGAAAAAGGCTTGCGAGAATATCGCCAGGCACTTGAGCAAGATGTAGAGATTCTCAGGGCAAAATGTCGGGATATTAAAACGGTTAAAGGGCTGCGAGAGCACCTAACGGCACGACTAAAATCACTTAATTTCAGGCGTATTCCTACGTCCGAACTGCCCTTTGACGATTTTCCATTTGATCTGTTCGATTAATCAACGTCTAGCTAGGATGTTGGCTATCTTGTTCGAGTACTCGTTGTGACGGCAATTTGCCCCTTTTTGTTTTTTAAGCGATACTGCCGGCCGGTTGTTAGTCCGATTCGAGCGACCGAATAATAACTAAACAAGGTTTGTGAATTCTTCGCGCATGTCTTTTAAAAAATATTCAATGATGGCAATTAAAGTCGGCGTTGGGGTTGTGCCCAAACCGTTACGTAACTTTGCTAAGAAAAACCCGGCCCTTACCTCTTTTTACAGTCGTTCACTGCAAAAATCCGGACTGTTTTATGGGTTTCCTGGCAAGAAGAAATTACTGGCTTTATATTCTCAGACATTAAATCTGCAACAGTCTGTTATCAATGCGGATATCCAACGACTTGCAACCTTAACTCCAAAGTTTTCTGTGGCAATTATTGGCGAGGGGGGCGGCAAGGTATCCCGCACTCTGAGGTCAATAATAAATCAGGCTGAAAATATTGATGTTGTATTTACAAACGTGGAGCTTGCGGGTCTATCCAAAGAATTCGCAACGCTGAAAGTAGTAAAGGTAAGCGGCCCTTGTGATACGCTAATACAACAAGCCAGGTCGCCCCTGTTGTTATTAAATGCCGGTGATGAATTACATGGTCAGACATTAGCGTATTTGAGTAAAAAAAATGTGGGGGATGTACTCTACGTCGATACGGATCAAAAGCTTCCTGGGGCGCTTTGTGAAAATGCACGTTTGCTACCAGATTGGAATCCGGATTACCAGTTGAGCAATGCATACGTTCGAAGTGGCGTAGTATTATCTGCAAAATTAAGAGCTGAACTTAAACAAATGTCGGCAACAACGATAGCGGGATTGGTGACTCAACTGTGGTTGCGCGATCGTGAGCTATCTGTAGAGCATGTGCCATTGTCTTTGGTTCATCATAAAGATAGTAAGCAGGCAAAATTGGCAGAATTGCATGAGATTGCCAGCTTGGTTGAGAATGAAAAAGCCTCAGCTAATACTGTTGAGGCTGAACAGATCAATATCGTTCAGTGGCCAGTAATGAAGCAGCCACTCGTTTCATTAATTATCCCCACCAAAAATGCCAAACAACTGGTGAAAGAGTGTATCGAGTCTATTTTGACCAAGAGCACCTACCAGAATTATGAAATTCTGTTGGTGGATAATAATTCTGATGAGCCTGAATCCCTGGCTTATTTCGAGGAGCTCAATCAGCTCGAGAAGATCAGAGTCTTAAAATACCCACATCCCTTCAACTATTCCGCGATTAACAACTTTGCTGCGCAGCAGGCTGAAGGAGAGGTGATAGGGCTTATCAACAACGATATCGAAGTGATCACACCGGACTGGCTGGAATATATGGTTGGTCATGCGTTAAGAGAAGATATTGGTTGTGTAGGGGCGAAGCTCATGTACGGCGACGACCGTATTCAGCATGCCGGCGTGGTGTTGGGCTATGGTGGTGGAGCCGGGCATGCCCATAAATACTTCCCCCGATACCATCCCGGTTATATGAACCGGCTAATTGCCTCACATAATTACAGTGCAGTAACTGCCGCCTGTTTATTGGTGAAAAAGTCGCTGTTTGAAGCGGTGGGGGGATTAAATGAAACCGACCTGACAGTCGCGTTTAATGACGTGGACTTCTGCCTGCGAATTAGAGCCCAGGGAGTAAGAAACCTCTATTGTGCCGAAGCAGAACTCTACCACCATGAATCGGTGTCGCGCGGATTGGATGTCAGTAAGGAAAAAATGGCCCGCTTCAACGCGGAGCTCGATTACTTAAAATCCAATTGGGCAGAAGTGATTGCCCATGATCCGGCATATAACCCTAATCTTACGCTTCACCGGGAAAACTTCTCAGTTAAAAGTCAAAAAGAGTGGAATGAGTTAGTTGCGCAGCAGGGTAATTAATTGTCCTGCTGCACGGCGGCGCTGTATTCTTCTTCACTGGCACCACCATTAATAGCAAAGCGCTTAAGTGAATCTTCATCAACACCAGCCTGATGCGCAGCTTCAATAATCTTACGTACCTGTTCCCGTTGTTCTCCCGATTCTCGAACTGCCGTAGTCACAACGGCTTCAGCTTCACCCGGAAATACAGCCAGCAATGCATCCACTACATACTCCCCTACCAGTGGTACAGCTCGAATAGCACTGGAAAGAATATCAACCAGTTCATTCGGGTGCTCAGCAGTAAGGGTTTGTACTATGGTATCGGCAGAGTCTGGCTCAGTTAGAACCGCTACCCGCACAATATCTCTAAGCTGGTCAGGATTAGAGTGGGCCGCTGCACCCACTACAAAATCCACGTAACTGGGATCTGCCTGAATCGCTAATTCAACAATATCCGGGCAGGTGCTTACTTCTTTATCTATGGCTATCTTTACAATCTTTGAGGTGGCATTGGGCTGTGAAGAGATTGCAGCATGGATAATCTCCTGATAATTATCCGGATATAAATCCAATGCTGTTGCTACAATAGTTTCCACTTCATTGGGGTAATTACTGGTAATCGAACCTACCGCGCGGCCTACCGACATTGACTGGTTAACCTGGCGCTTGATGAATACCTGCAGCACCTTATTTTCATTTTCTTTAATGGCCGTATCTGTAATAGCAAGAGCACAGTGGCCAGTGAACAACATCAGCGTACCAAGGATATAACAACAACTACGATTCATGTTTAAACCCTACTAACAGCAGAAAAGAAACTTTTTAGCTAAATTTTGAACAGCACTTTGCAATTAAGTTCAATAATAGCTGACAAAATTGTCACATTGGTTACAAAGTATCCGTTCGATCACAAAATTACAAGAAATGTTAGGTATGGGTATTGACCTTTAATTATAAATCTCTAAAATGCGCCCCACTTCGAAAGGGAACGCCCAAACAGGCTAACCTTACATAGCGCGAAAGCCTTATGTGAAGCGGTATACAGCGACAATGCTTTGAAAATAAATTTTCAAAAAAAGTGTTGACGCAGAAAACCAAAAGCGTATTATA
>Ga0208204_100105_pt1 | contig 40508 bp, 60 predicted proteins | sample DeeseametaMP2252_FD_184173 | JGI IMG/M metagenome (GOLD analysis project Ga0208204, IMG submission 184173) | Marine microbial communities from the Deep Pacific Ocean - MP2252 (SPAdes) | ecosystem: Environmental > Aquatic > Marine > Oceanic | place: West of El Salvador, Pacific Ocean | collected...
GCGCCTGTGTATCATTTATACTGTGTTGACTGTTTTTGATTTAGCCCACTAGACCTGCAAACAGTCGCCTTGTCTAAATGATACACAGACTGCTGCAAAAGTGTACAGCAAAGATCAACAGCCCCTAATCAGTGGAGAGCTATTACTAACTCTCCACAGGTTGGTTGGGAGGTTGATTAGTTAAATCCGTAACGAACACCCAGCGCATAGCGTGTGCCATACTGACGGGCAAACAGGAACTGCTCTTCATAGCGACCATAGCCCTGTTCGGTCTCGTTGTTAAGGTTCAGCGCATCAAAGAACACCGTGAGGTTTTCATTAATATCGTAGTTAATACTCATATCCACCTGACCATAGTCTTTAAAGAACTGTGGTGGTGCATCAGCAGAGCCCTGAGCCTGACCAACGCCTAACAGGTAATCATCACGCCAGGCGTAAGTTACCTTTACTGACAGACCGTCTTTTTCATAAAACGCCTGCAGGTTAGCTGAGTCGCCCAAACCGGTTAGTGGCGCCTGTTGAGTAAGACTGTCTACGTCAAACTCCACATCATCGTTAACAAAGGTGGCATTCACGTTGAAACCAAAACCGGTTTCACCAATCATGTGCTGCAGCGCTACTTCCACACCATCAACCGATTTTGCATCGGTGTTATTGGGCTGGCTGACATTCCACACAATCAATGGATCATTGCTGTTTGGCTCAATCTGATTATCGGCATTGCCATGACCGTTGGCCAGCATCTGATCGAAGATCGCGGTGCTGGTTGCCTGCTCACCGCGGGCTTCAATATCAGCAATCGCCTGCTGATAGCGCGGACCATTGTAGATATCGTACAAGCCATCAATGGTGGTTTCGGTAATCGTGGTCTGAATGAAGTTATCAACGTCTTTCTTAAACCATACGATTGACGCGTAACTTGCTTCACCGTAGTAGTACTCAAGGGCTAAATCGAGGTTAGTCGACTCAAACGGTAACAGGTTCGGGTTACCCTGTGAGCCCGTCCGTGAACCTGGTTTAGGGCTACCACTCAGGGCACGGCCACCGGCTAAGAAGCCTAATGGTGCACGTGACATGGTTTTACCCCATGATACCCGTGCCTGTAACTCATCGGTAACGTCCAGACGGAAGTCGATCGACGGCAGGAACACGTCGTGTGAGCCTTCCTGGGTCAGGTAGTTGGCGGTACCGCCTTCTTCGTACTGCATGATCCACTCAGAGGCTGCAACCCAGTTTACCTGCTGTTCAACACGCTGACGTACGGTACTGGTTACATCTGTTTCTTCGTAGCGGGCACCGGCAATTAACTGCGCCGGATAATCACCAATTTCAAATTCCCATTCGGTCTGAACATAAATACTGTTGGTCACTTCCTCTACTTCGCTCTCACCCGTAATGCCATTGAAGTAAGCATCAGCTACATAAGCATCGGCGCCCACAATGTCTTCGGTCAGGTAGGCCATTTGACGCGCTACGGCTTCGTCGAAGTCGTAGGTGTAGTAATAGTTAGGCATCAGATTAGCGCCACCACCGGCAAACTCATCCAGGAAGCTCCCCGTATCATGACGGGTAAACATGCTGTCCGGGAAGATCTCCGGGAACGACGGGTTAAAGCCCGGACCACCACGCAGACCGCTCCACGCATTGGTGCCATACATAGTTTGTTCGGTGCGGGCAAAACCAAATTTAACCACCGGCATGGGGATATCAAATTTAGAGTTATACCACTCGCCGTCAAACTGCAGCTGTTCTACATTTGATTCACCCGGCGAGTGAATAAACTGACTGAAGTTAGAGTCGATTTCACTTGGCATTAACTCGTTAGTACCGTTTTGCCATCTGATAAAAGCAGACGGTACTTCACCGTTACGATAGTCGTAGATTTTGGTAATGAGTTTATCGGAACCCAGAATGATCTGGCCATTGCTGCCCATGCCGTCGTCTGCACCGTTATCGATTTCATTGCTGGAATCGTGATAATCAATATTGAATTTCAGATCGTCAGTCACCTGCCAATCGATATTCAGACCGATTGAACGGGCATCCACCTCGGTGGTTTCGCGAAAAGCAGTAAACGAGCCGTCGTTCCCACCAATATCCGCATAAATTGCCGTACCGTTTTCATCCAGCTCGTAACCGTTAATGTTACCGCCAAATTCATTCCAGATCCCCCAGCCAACACTCTCCAGACCCACAATCGCATTAGTCATGGTATAGTCGAGTGTCATGGTAATATCGTCGTTAGGCGCATACTGGAATGTCAACTGGGCATTGGTCCGGTCGTTTTCCACATTGTCGATACCGTAGTTCATATCTTTAGGGAAAAAGTGATTACCAATACGGTTGCCTTCATCATCCACGGCGCGCGGGTCAATCATGGTTGCTTCGTTAAATTCCGGCAAATCCACATTCGCCTGCCAGCCCTGAATATTGGCCTGCTGACGCTGGAAGTCACGCTGATAATGGGAGAAGCTTACCGCAAATCCCAGTTTGTCATCGTTGAAAGTATTACTGTAAATACCCGCGATTTCAGGCGTTACATCATCGCCTTCCACTACAGACGTATCATGCAGTGCCTTGGCCATAAAAGAATAACGCTGTCCCGGTTGCTGCAATGGCTTTGAGGTAACGATATTTACCGTGGCACCCAAACCACCACTTGGCAGTTCGGCTTTAGCCGTTTTGTACACTTCAAGGGCACTGACGCCCTCAGAAGAGAGATGCTGCAGGCTGTAAGAACGGGTAAAACCCGTACCCGGCATCTGACGACCATTTAAGGTAATAAGGTTAAAGCCCGGGCCAAAACCACGCACGGTGATTTCACTCCCCTCACCATTGGCACGGCTTACCGATACACCCGTAATACGTTGCAGTGATTCAGCCAGGTTAGAGTCAGGGAATTTACCCATTTCTTCCGCTGAAATCGCATCCATTACACCCGGGGTGCTGCGCTTGATATCCATTGCACGAATTAAACTGCCACGGATCCCCTGCACTTCGATAACTTCTACCGACGGATCCTGTTCAGACTCGTTCGCTTCCTGCGCGAAGGCTGCCTGACCTGCGGTGCCCAGCAATAGCCCTACGGCTATGGCCAGACGATTTTTATTAAATGTTGTGTAGTTCATAGTACGATACTCACGTTTTATTCTTTACCTTGTGCAGGTACCGGCCTGTTGGCTGCGGCACCTGCGACCAGCTGCATTACTCGGCAGCGATTTCTGCGTTATCGATACGGTAGACGGCGCCGTCACCCGTTCCCCAGGCCGGGAAGACCATCAGGACATTAATGTCACTGATATCCAGGCCAGCATCGAATAACTGTTGCAAGGTAAAGGTGTAGGTTTGCCATTGACCCAGTACTGGCGCTTCGCCTTCCACGCTGTCAGTCAGTGGCAGTTCAACAGCGCTTACCGCACCGGTAGATTCAATTTTGAATAACCAGCTTGAGTCCGGATCAGACGGGTTAGAGACCACTTTCATGTCAAAGCGAACCACACCGGTGCTCAGCAGAGCGGAAGCGTCGTAAGACACGCCGTCATCGGCCAGAAAGCCCATTACCGTTGGTTGCGAGCCAATGATGAACTGTGCTACGGCCCCTTTGCTGTCGTCTTCGTCTGTCTCTACGGTTGGTGTAGAACCACCACAGCAATCCCAGATAGACCAGCCATCGGCGGCTACATCTTCGAACAGTTTAATGCCGTTGGCAGACTCCGCAGACGGGTCGTAGATGCGGGCATTATCCACACGGTACACCGCACCATTACCGGTTCCCCAGGCTGGGAAAATCATCAGCACGTCAATGGCGCTAACATCCAGGCCAGCGGCTGATAAATCAGATAGTTTAAAGGTATAGGTCTGCCATTCGCCGGTCACCGGGGCAACACCTTCCTGGCTGTCGGTCAGTGGCAATTCCACAGCGCTCGCGGCTTCATTGGCTTCCAGTTTCATTAACCAGGTGGCATCCGGGCTTGACGGCGCATCAACCACTTTCATTTCAAATTCCAGAACACCGGTTTCTAAAATGGCACTGGCATCAAACGGTGTATCACCACCACCATTGGCACCGCGGGTAATAAAGCCCATAACCGTTGGCGCTTCGCCAATAGAGAACTGCGCAACCAGACCATGTTCATCATCGTCAAGTTCTTCAGTAGGCATAGAGCCGCCACAGCAGTCCCACATTACCCAATCCGGGTTTTCACCGTCGGCAAAGAACACTACTTCTGGTGATGGCGCGGTAATTTCAACGTTATCCATTTGGTAAACGGCACCTTCACCCAGTCCCCAGGATGGGAACACCATCAGCACGTCGATCGCACTAACATCCAGCCCCAGATCGGCCAGCATCTGTAATGGGAACACATAGGTTTGCCATTCACCAACCACTGGCGTTACACCGTCGCGGTTGTCAGCCAGTGGCAGTTCAGCAAAGCTCGACGCATTGTTGCTCTCCACCTTAAATAACCAGGCAGCGTCCGGACTGGATGGCGCCGAAACGATCTTCATATCAAACGAGATCACGCCGGTTTCCAGCATGCCAGAGCCATCAAAAGGAGACGCCTGACCGTTTTCGTCGGTAATAAACTCATCACGGCTGATAAAACCGTTAACCGTTGGCGATGCGCCTACCATGAATTCATACACAGCGCCCATGTCTGGGTCTTCAACGATCATTGGCGTTGAACCGCCACAACAGTCCCAGGCAGGCCAGTTAGGATTGGCTGCATCGTTAAAGATAGTTAAATTTTGCACTACCCCGCTTGACGGTGGTGATGGGATAGGTGCTTCACCTTCAACCAACGCATCTTCCAGGCTTTCGTAACCCGGGCGGATGGTTTCACAGCCTTTACCGCTGTCCGGATCAGAAGCACATTCATATACATGCACATAATCGATAACGTATTCCTGACCACTGGCAAACGCTTCAGCGTCGATACCCATGTTATTGACGTTTTCAGGCCAGTCACCGCCTACCGCCAGGTTCAGTAACAGGTGGAATTCCTGATCGAATGGCGCGTTATTCCAGAAAGTGGTTAACTCACCGGTGATTTGATCGTAATACTCAGCAAACCAGCCTCGGTGACTCAGGCCTACGGCTTCACCATTGGCGTTATAGCGAACTGTGGATTTACGCTGGGTGGCATAAAGGTAACCATCCACATACCAGCGAATTTCCCCTTCCTGCCATTCAATAGCATAGGTGTGGAAATCATCAGCCGGATTCATGTCTGCCGGGAACTCATAAGCCTTACCGGAGTTCACATTGTTTGGCCAGTCGCGACCATAATGCAGGGTACCGTGGATGTTAGACTCAACATTCCCTTCTTCGTCGGCCACTTTCAGGTTAACCGCTTCCATAATGTCTATTTCGCCGGACTTCGGCCAACCGCCATACACATAGTCGGTAGGCAGCATCCAGAATGCCGGCCAACTGCCCTGCCCTGAAGGCAGTTTGGCGCGCATTTCAAAACGGCCGTATTTAAAATCAGCTTTATAACGGGTGTTTAACCGGGCAGACGTATAAGGCTTTTCAGCCCCTTCCTCTGCAGGCAGTGCAACGATATGCAGCATACCATCGGCGATATAAGAGTTTGCCGGATCGTCTGTATAGCACTGTTGCTCATTGTTACCGCCGCCGGCGCAATTTACTTCGTGTGTCCATTTAGCGCTATCGATTGCGCTTCCATCAAAATCATCACTCCAGACTAATTGCCAGTCGGATACCGGCTGAGCCGGATCAACGGTGGTAAAATCTGATTCTGTTTTGGCGCTTTCGCCGCCACAACCCATCAGCGTTGCCGCGGTCATAGCAGCAAGCAACCGAGATAGTTGCATTGTTGTGTTTTTCATTATTCAGCCCCGGATTAAACGGAATTTATGTTGCGTCACCTGTCGGCTCTCATCCGCCGCAAAAGTGTAAGCGCTTACATGCACAATTACAAAAATATGTAAGCGCTTACAGAGATTATTACATTAAGTTAGAGAAGTAAATTCAAATTAACATTTTTTTTACTATAAAGTGCATCACGATTGTGATTTTTAGTTTGTACCACCAGCAGAGCTTGCTCATTGAGCCCAGATTCAGCCCGAAACATAAATTTTTCTTTAATTACATTAATTTGCATTAATTACAAACAGTAACCTTTGGAGATTGAAACAAATAAGAGCATGGTTATTAAAGCGGCAAGCGTACTCGCCGCCTTGCTTTTCATGCTCTGGAGTAAAGTAAACAGGACAATTAGCGAATCAATTGATTAACAATTGAGCACTGAGCCAGTGTAACAGGTTTAAGTACAACAGCGGGATTATTGGTCGATTTTATGTAAGCGCAATCATTCAGGCGTGACAGTTAATTGAATACCAGCTCTTACTATAACAATGCGTGTTTCAGTACAGCATAAAGGCACTGGGATTAAATAAGCTCATCACACTCAGACATTGAAGGTTTGTGATGTCCAGCGCGTCTTCCAAATCTTCATGAGCCAGCCCCAGTGTTTCATGTAAATGGGGCAGCAGGTTGTTATAGCTTGGATACACATCGGTGTTAACGTTATCCAGTGCCAGCACGTAGGACAACTGCAATATCTGCACATCCAACTCAGTAGCCGGTGTCTCCGTATTGTGAATATGCTCCAAGGGATGGCTGATTGTCTCGGGAATTCCCCAGTTTTTTATAATTTCAGCCGACAGCGCCGAATAGGTGAAGCCACAGATAGCCTGTTGTAACTCCGCCGGTTTCACCCTGGCATTAAATGCGGTGCAGCGTTGTGCTTCCTTCGGATACATAGAAACCATCGCCAGCTCACCAATGTTATGCAGCAAGCCAGACACAAACAGCCGCTCTGACTCTTTGTGTTTCTTTTGCTCAGCAATGTATTTAGCCAGCAAACCGCAGCTAACGCTCTGCTCCCAGAACCGGTCCAGGTCGATAATTTTAGCCTCAACATTACGAAACGCGTGGGAAATACCATAGGCTAACGCTAAATCATAGGCGGCACGGGTACCTATCACCTGCAATGCCTTGGTGATAGTATCGATACGGTTGGGGAATTTATACAACGCACTGTTAGCCACTTTTAGTAACTGGCCGGTCAGCGCCGGGTCGAAGGCGATAATTTCGCCAATATCTTCCATGCTGGCAGCACTATCATCCATGCAAGCTTTCAGCCGGGTCACAGCTTCAGGTAACACGAATATCTCGGTAGCTTGTGAAGCTATTTCAGACAAATTTTTCATATTAAAGCCTCTGCTGCGAAAGTAATCCTTTTACATACTTTTTCACAACAATTTCCATTCTCTACACTATTGATATAGTGCATCTTTGCTGGCACTGCCACTAATTTGGCGCCATTATTCCAAGTGTAGCTGATATTTCAAAGTATTCCCGTCCAAAGGGCGTCGCGCTGCGACCAGCGTAGAGCGCTGAAGGGATTTAACCTGGTCTGCCACGCGTTTATTTATTGGGCAGGACACTCCGCTTAAGGCGCCCTGCTCTGCCACAGCGCCGTTGAGATAGTCAATTTCGGTAACGCGACCGGCCTGCAAATCCCACCACATGGAAGAGCGCGCGTTAGGTTCTATGTGCAGCATGGCATTGGCCAGTCGCTTAAACAGCCAGTCAGGTAAACGCAACACGGCCGATAAATAGCGAGCCGGTACCCTGGTTAGCTTCGGGAGCCTGATATTTCGGGCGGCAGTGACCGCCAACAGCTCATCCATCAGCGCCGCGATCACCTCTCGGCAACCTCTGTCAAGCAGCATAGCCCTGACCGGCTTATTAACAATGGCATTGATACTGTTTGCCAGATTGAGCTGCAACTTAGCCCAGGCAACGGCTTCAATATCCTGGCGCCAGCAAAGTGTAAGTAGTTTATGTTGTACCGTGCTCAGCGCTTTCGTTAACTCAGGCGCCAGACTCTCTGGCTGCTCCAGGAAAAACTCCCCTTCCGTGGTTTTTTGCAGCCGCTTTAGCGATTCATCCCACACCACGTTGCAGCCAACAATCCCCTGTAAAACGCGAATGCCCGGTAAGTACTTGTGGGCAAGCGCTGCTGCGCCAAGTCCGTTCTGACAACACACAACAACACAATCCGGCGCGACCACCGGCTGTAACCGCGCCAGCAGTTCTGTTAATGCCGTATTTTTAACTGTCAGCCAGATAACGCTACGTTCAATTTTAGCCGGCAGCTCCTCCAGGCATTCTCCTTTGCCCGCTTTATGCTCTGCTTCAGTCCCGGCATAGTCGGTCAGGGTTATGCCCGCCATCAATCTTTCCAGCCAGATTGAACGACCAATGAAACTCACCCGGGCAGACTGGCCAATAATGCCGCCAATAAAGCTGCCAATTAAGCCACTGCCAACAATGACATGCTGATATTGCGTCATATACGTTATTCGCGCTACGAAACATATGTCTATGTTACCCGACTTTACTCGTGTGCAAAGCTCAAGCCATGGTATATTTGCGGTTTTTAGCGTTGAGCCTGATATGACAGAAAAAGTGTTGATAATTGGCGCTGTGTGGCCGGAGTCAAAATCCTCCGCGGCCGGGCAGAATATGGCTGCGTTGATTAAACTGTTTGCCAGCCGGGGCTACAGCATCCATTTCGCCAGTGCGGCGGCCGAAAGTTTGCATAGGGACAACGACCTGCTTGCCGAAAGTGCGCTGCACACAATAAGTCTGAACGATGCCTCCTTCGACACATTCGTTGCGCAGTTAAACCCAGCTATCGTTATCTTCGACCGCTTTATGACCGAAGAGCAGTTTTCAGCTCGGGTAAAAAAGCATTGTCCCGATGCCCTGCATATTCTCAATACCGAAGATTTGCACAGCTTACGCCATGCCCGCCATGAAGCGGTTAAGCAAGGCGGTTCAGCTCAAGACGCCGAGTTAAATAATGCCTTTTCACAGCGGGAAATCGCCGCCATTTTGCGCTGTGACATCAGCCTGATCATTTCATCGACAGAATACGGCCTGCTTAGCGATTATTATCAGGTACCGGAAAAACAGTTGCAGTTATTTCCACTTCAGCAACCACTGACTTCTCCGCCTGAACTGCCCGATTACCCGGTGCGCCAGCATTTTATTACCGTGGGTAATTTTCGGCACGCACCAAACTGGGATGCGGTCTTACAGTTAAAACAATTGTGGCCGGCAATCAAAGCCCGGTTACCCGATGCTGAACTGCACATATACGGGGCTTATCCGCCCAAAAAAGCCACCCAGCTGCATAATGCAAAACAAGGTTTTATTGTTAAGGGTTGGGTAGACGACATAGGCAAAGCAATGGCCAGCGCCCGGGTTTGCCTGGCACCACTTCGCTTTGGCGCCGGGATCAAAGGTAAACTGTTAACGGCCATGCAATACGCCACGCCCAGTGTCACCACAGAAATTGGTGCTGAGGGCATCGCCTGTGCTAAGGAATGGCCCGGTAAAGTGGTTAGCTTAACTCCGCCAGCGGCGTTTATCGATGCTGCCTGCGACCTTTATTGCGAAGAGGCAAAGTGGCAACAGGCCAGTCAACAGGCTAACACCGTCACCGCTGCCTATCAGCACGCCCAGCACCAGGCGCAAGCTGCCTTATTTGAGAAAATTGCTGGTGCGCGTAACGATTTACCGGCATTTCGCCAGGGCTTATTTCTACATAGCCTGATGTGGCATCACAGCCTGCGTGCCTCACAGTTTATGAGTCAGTGGATAGAAGCGAAGAACCGCTAATCAGTTTTCCTGGTAACCACGTATAAATCGATACAGGTTACCAACAGGACAGTCGAATGAGGCATTACCTTACACTTGGCGTGAGTTTGCTTTTGCTCACTTTCAACCATGCTGTCAGCGCACAGTCGCGTTTGGCACCACAAAATATGCTGGCGCTATGTCAGGGGCTCGGTCAGGCCACAGCTACTGTGGCGCAGGGCCGCGAACAGGGCGTCCCCGACGATGAAAACGAAGGCGTAAAGGTACTTAAACGTATCTCCCAGCACAGCGGTAACGACTTTGTCAGTCACATTGGCCAGTTTCTTAACCAGTCGAAAGACTTGCCCTACCTGTGGCAGGGCATGTTGTATACCCACGCCTGCTGGCACAGTTATCAGGATAATCCGGCTCAGGTCAGTCTGATGTCGTCCTTGTTGCCTTTTCGCTGCGACATCGACAGCCCTGCCATGGCATGTATTGATGAAACGTTTTTAACCCTGCCCGGCCAGGCAGAGCAAATCTGATCAGTCATTAACTGCAGCCTGGTGCCGTATCTGCCTGATCACTTCGGCAATACCACTGGCGCGGGACTGGCTCAGATAGCGTTCGAGCTGAATCGACGCAAACCAGTCATCAAAGTCGAAGGCAGCAATTTGTTCAGGCGAAAGCACATTGACTTTTTCCTGGATCACCGCCAGAACGCCACGAATAATTTTACTGTCCGACCAGGCCAGCATCGCTACCTGCTGGTTATTATCCACAGTGAGTTGCAACCACACCCGGCTCTGACACCCCTGCACTTCGCTGTGCTCATTGCGTGCCTGGGCGCTCAGCGGATGAAGCGCCTTGCCAGCCAGCATCAGTTGCCGTAGCAGATTATCCCATCCCTTTGCCTGTGCCAGTTGCGTCGCGAGTTTAGAGCTATTCGTCGTCATCGGTCAGTTGTAACAGTAATTCATCGGCCGAGGTGACAATGCCCTCGCGCAAATTACCTGTGGGAAATAACACCAGACCAATCTGATTCTTTTTCAGGCCCGGTAACCAGGTACCGGTAAATTCATCCAGTGCAATAGGCTGAGGCTTACTGTCGGGTAAATCCTTACGCTGCCAGAACGCTACGCTGGCCTCATCGGGCCATACCGGCAGACAGGTCTGGGTATCACTATCGACCATTACCCAGCCATCGGCGCCCATCAGCCCCCAGATCGTTTGGGTTTCCAGTACCCGTTCAACCAATAACTCTCCCCGCTCGCGGGCCGGAAGCTGACTTTCCTGTTCTGTTTGTGCCGTCATAATGTGACTCAGTTAATTATTTTCGCCGATTATACCTGTTTCTGACAATTTGTAAGCCCGGGCGTAACCGGCGGTTAAGCTCAGCCCGGCTTTCTGGTACTATGCCCGGCATCGAAGATTTATCTACCCGTGGATTCAATGAAAGTCATCTCTTTTAATATTAACGGCATCCGTGCCCGCATTCATCAGTTAACCGCTCTTATCGAAAAACATCAGCCGGATGTGGTGGGGTTACAGGAAATCAAAGTCGATAATCCCCAGTTCCCGGTGGCCGATGTAGAAGCACTGGGTTACAACGTGTATTTTCATGGCCAGAAAGGTCATTATGGCGTGGCGTTTATGACGAAGCAAACGCCGAGTAAGGTGCAATACGGTTTTCCCAGCGACGATGAAGATGCTCAGCGACGCATGATCATGGTCACGGTTGAAAACGACCAGGGCGAACCGGTTACCCTGCTTAACGGCTATTTTCCTCAGGGTGAAAACCGCAGTCACGACACCAAATTCCCGGCCAAAGAAAAATTTTATGCCGATCTGATGCACTATGTCACGTCTGAGCATACCCCCGAAGACAACCTGGTGATCATGGGCGATATGAATATTTCCCACACCGACAGTGATATTGGCATTGGCGAAGATAATCGTAAACGCTGGTTACGTACCGGTAAGTGCAGCTTTTTGCCAGAGGAACGGGAATGGCTCAACACGTTACTCGACTGGGGCCTGTACGATAGTTTTCGCAGTCAGCACCCGGACTGCACCGATCAGTTCAGCTGGTTTGATTACCGCTCCAAAGGCTTTAACGATAACCGGGGCCTGAGAATCGATCTGATCCTGGCCACGCAGAGTATGCATAATACGTTGCAGGAAACCGGTATTGACTACGAACTTCGCGGTATCGAAAAGCCTTCTGATCACGCCCCCATCTGGGCTACCTATAAAGGATAAACCATGACCACATTACAACTGGTCGGGCTGTGTTTATTTGTGGTGTTGCTGGGCTTTATTGTCCGCAACATTCACTGGCCCGAGTTTGTTGCCTCTAGACAAAAGCAGCATATGTTGTTTGGCTGCGCAGCCGCGGTGTTCTTTTTATGGATCTTTCGCGCCAGTGTGCCCGGCGACCCGAGCCCCAGCGTGCATTTTATGTGGTTGGTAGCACTCGCGCTTATTCTTGGTTTCCGATATGCCATGATAGCTGCTACTATTGCCCTGCTCGGTGCAACAGCGATTGGCAAAGAAAGCTGGGCGATGTTTGGGATAAATGGCATGTTAGGTATTGCTGCCCCGGTTGCCTTCAGCTACATGTTGTTTATGCTGGCTTTTCATAAACTCCCCAGAAACCTGTTTATTTACGTATTTCTGTGCGCTTTTATTCCCGGCGCGCTGGCCATTGCACTCAAAATTGCCCTGATGAGCGGCTACTATGTATTAGACGGGGTTTACAGCTGGTCTACGGTGAAAGACACCTATCTTATCCTTATTCCGTTACTGCTGTTTCCGGAAGGTATGTTAAATGGCATGACCATGACCATTTTGATTATTTATTTTCCGGGACTCGCATACACCTTCCACGATAAATTCTATATCGATGGCAAGTAGGTTTAGTTTCGTGTTGCCTGAGCGGCAACGCGAAACTTAAGCGTTACACATAAACCACCAGCCGGCTCTAAAGCAAAGCTAATTTCACCTTCGTTAAGACGCATGGCTTCGGCTGTGATAGCAAGCCCTAAACCTAAACCGCCGGTATCTGAATTGCGCGCACTGTCGGTACGATAAAAAGCTTTGGTCAGTCGCTCAAGCTCCTCGGGGGCCACTCCGGGCCCGTCGTCGCAGATAACCACCTTGAACCACTGGGAATCGCACTCACAGCGTAACGATACCGATGAACTGGCATATTTAAAGGCATTGCGCACCACATTTTCGATAGCCGTGACAAAAGGTTCCTCATAGATATTTAAGGTGGCGCTGCATAATGCATGTTGCCAGGCGATATTCATCCCCTTGGCTTCAAATGCGGCGTCTTCACACAAGTCATCGAGTAATACTTCTGTGGTCAGTAACTGGCGTCCCTGCTGGATAGCATGGGCTTCCATGGTGGTGAGGTCACTGAGGCGCTGGATATGTAAATTTAGCAGCTCGCTTTCCCGCTCGGCTCGTTCCAACAGCGGTAAAATAGCGGCGTCATCCGACTTCTTACGAACCAGCGCCAGGGTCATTTGTAAACGGGTTAGGGGTGTTCGCAGTTCATGAGATATATCAGCACTCTGGCGTTTCTGATTCTGGATCAGGGCGGCAATTCGCGCTGTCATGTCATTAAACTGCTCAAACAAACGCGCAAATTGCGCATTGGACGCAAAGCGTTTATCCTCGCTCGCCGGATTATCCACCTCGACTTTATGTGAAAGCTGGCCTCCCCCCACCGCATTAAATGCAGAACCAAGACGGTTGAGAGGCTGGGCTATTGAGCGTACCAGTAAATAGCTCATCACACTGGTGACGATTAAGAAAATGCCAACAATGCTCCACCACGGCATAGCGCGGAAGATTTCCATTGGTTGAGGGCGTTCCGGGCGCCACAGGATAAGTTTTAAATCGGGCCGTGATGGCAGCACTCCGGGGCCTAACAGCCGGGTCCACTCAAGGTTAATATCGCGCAGATGTTCACTTTGCAGAAAGTACCAGAAACGTGGATTATCAAAACGCTCCCTGAGCGATTTTCGAATGGGTGCGCTGCTAATGACGATATTTAGGTCGTTATCAATCACAAACCATTCGAAAGGCATGCGTCGGTCTGATTTCTCCATCAGGCGGCCGAGTCGGCGAAAATCCCCGTCACTGTCGGCAATAATCCCGTCAATCCGCCGACTCATGATATTGATTAAGTCGCGGTCTTTGCCATGCAAGTGATTGTCATCGGAAAACTGATGGATAAGCATTGCCGGCACAGCAATAGACAGCACAGACACCAGCAAAGTCAGCCAAAACCAACCCAGTACTTTTACATTAAAACTACGAATGGGGCTTATCATCCGCTGAATATCCCATACCCCCTGCCGCGCTGACTTTTTATTTCACAAGCAGAATCAGCGGCACTGAGCTTTTTACGTAAATTACTGATATGAGTATCGATACTGCGATCAAATGCCTGTAACCGGCGCCCCAGACATTGCTCCGATAAGTCATCTTTACTGATCAGGTCGCCCGGCGTATTCACGAGATGCTTAAGCAGTGCAAACTCACTCCCGGTAAGCTCCAGCAACTGGTCATTACAGTGCACTTCCATGCGCTGCAAATCTAATTGTAAATCTCCCAGCTGCAGACTTTTCTGACGGGCGCCGGATACATTAGCATCGGCCGCTTGCCGACGGTCTTGTGTACGCCGCATTATGGCCCTGATGCGGGCCAGTAACTCGCGATCATTAAAGGGCTTGGCAAGATAATCATCGGCGCCAAGTTCAAGGCCAAGTACCTTATCCAGATCGTCGCCGCGGGCAGTTAACATCAGCACCGGAATTTCGCTGTTCTGCCGCAGCATTTTCAGCACATCCAGACCATTTAATTTGGGTAACATGACGTCCAGCAAAATTAATTCAATATTGTCGAAATGCAAAGCCGCATTAAGCCCCGACTCGCCGTCTGCAAAATGCAGGACTTCATAACCTGACATACCCAGAAACTCTGTCAGTAACTCTGCCAGGCCGGCATCATCTTCAATTAATAATATCGTCATCTGTTTACACCTTCATTCCGGATTTAATAATGCCTGACTTTTCATATGTTCACAGCACTTTTGCATATCTTAACGTTAGATGACTTATAAATAGCTACTATTAAAACCGTCCTCATACGGGGAAGCCAAATAACCAGGAGAACCTGATGAAACGATTAGTAAAAAAACTCAGCATTATTACTTGTGCCGCGATGATTGTTGGCACTGGCATCAGCGGTATCGCAATCGCCGCTAACAGCAACCAGTCGCCGGCAGAGCGCGAAATGCCGCTACTGCCGCCGATGATGGAAAGAATGGCCGAAAAGCTGGAACTTACAGATGCACAGCAGGCGCAGCTGAAAAGCTTACAAGAGCGTCAACAGGCACTGCGGGATGAGTTTTGGGAAGTGTTTACCGAAGAGCAGAAAACCACCATGCTGCAGGCTATGATGAAGCACCGCAAAGACCGTGGTGGCGACAAACACCACCGCAAGGGGCATCGTAAAGGCGAACGAGGCGATCGCAAAGAGCGCCCGGACGATACAAATCCCGCCGGTTAAACGAAATTCCTACTCCCCTGGCCGCGTTAATCGCGGCCTTTTTATGCTGATAGCTTACTCCTTTACCACGTAACGCCACACCATGGTGTCATCATCCATCGCAACTTCGCTTGCCAGTACGCCACCGCAGTGTTCGATCATTCTTCTCGAGGCAAGGTTATCTTTGTAACAATGAATATGCACATCACCAATTCCCTGCTGGCGGGCAACGTTGATAGATTGTCGTAACAGATAACTACCCAGCGACTGGCCGCGGGCTGAGGGGCGAACACCAAGGCCAATATGGCCCCCTGCATATCGCAAGTTATCGTTAAGGGTATGACGAATATTGGCCACTGCCAGCAATTCATCCTCGCTAACCAGCCACAGCGTGGTGCTCGCTACAAAGCCATCCGGCAGGTTCACACCGGCGGCAAAATCAGCAATTTTTTGTAACATGGCGGCAAAATCACGATGATCAAAATCCATTGGGAAGGGATAGCGCTCTTCCTCCCCCAACTCGTCTATATAACGATGATAAGAGGCTTGCCAGGCCATGCCGGGCGTTACCAGAGAAAGTTTAGCGGGGTTGATTATCATTCTTCTGTTCCGGTAAATCATTACACAGTGCGCAATACTGGTTACGATGAAAATTCCACGCCCGCGTGATAGCAAAAATCCCCAGGCTAATAATACCCGTGAGCACAGGCAACGCAACGGCATACTGGCGTAACCATTTTTTAACCGACATTGGCATCGGAAATCCTTTGGGTTTAGGCCGTCCTTTGGGTATCGGGTGATCCTTTAGGTGTTACTGGCTAGCTTTGGCGCTGCCTGAATACCAGCCACTTATCGAGTTCATTGCCAAAAGCCTGCTTCTCACTGGATCCCAGCGCCGGCGGCCCACCGGTTTGCACACCGCTGCTGCGCAGGGTATCCATAAAGTCGCGGATATTGAGCCGCGACTTTATATTTTCACGAGTAAACAGTTCTCCTCGCGGGCTCAGTGCCTGAGCGCCTTTGGCGATAACTTCATCGGCCAGCGGAATATCACTGGTGATCACCAGATCATTTGCGTTGCAGCGCTGGACAATTTCATTGTCGGCCACATCAAAGCCCTTTGGCACCTGAATACTGTTGATAAACTTTGATGGCGGCGTGCGAATATACTGATTAGCAATCAGTGTTACTTCGGTTTTGGTGCGATTTGCTGCCCGAAAAATAATGTCTTTAATAACCACCGGGCAGGCATCGGCATCAACCCAAATTTTTAGCATAAGTGAAATAACAGATAAATTAGCATGCAGGCAATCATCCTACGCAGCGCAACGAATAGCAACCTTAATGCCCGGCCTGGTTGATTCATTCGAGTCTTTAGTCTTTCATCCTGTCGTGCAAAACAAAACATTGAGCCAGTCATCGCTTGACAATTACGCGTTCCTTATATAGAACGTTCGATATATAGAACAACTTTATTGCTAATGCAAAGTATGGATAAAGCATCACTGATTACCCTCGGCCAGCATCTTCAGCAACTCCGCCTTAAACAGGGATTGTCGTTATCTCAACTGGCTGCCGATGCTGGCATTGCCAAGTCTAACCTGTCCCGGCTGGAGCAAGGTAATGGTAACCCGACCGTCGACACTATCTGGCGACTGGCAGTGCAGTTAAACATGCCTTTTGGCGCACTGGTGGCACCGGTTAACAGTAGCTTCGGTGAAACCGGCATGGAAGTCAGGCTGATTGATCAGGGGCAGGATACCCCGAAGGTAGATGCTTACTGGATGTCGGTAGCACCGTATACCAGGCGTCATGCAGAGCCCCATACCGCGGGCACCACAGAGTCTGTTACGCTGATAAGCGGCAAACTGGAAGTGGGCACCACGGACAACCTGAAGCAACTAAGTGCCGGGGAAAGCTTTACCTTTGTTGCCGATCAAGCCCATCTGTACGCCACCGGTGAGCATGGCGCCACATTTTTAATTACTATCATTTATCATCAGGCCACACATCATGAATAATCCCACCACCAATGATTCTTCACTGTCGCCCTGGTTACAAGGCATGCGCGATGCCATGCCATTACTGGGAGGTTATATTCCGGTGGCAATCTCTTTTGGTCTCATTGCCACGCAGGCTAATTTCAGCGTATGGGAAGCCACTGCGATTTCGGCGCTAATCTACGCCGGGGCCTCGCAGTTTCTGATGGTCGCGATGCTTGCCAGTGGCGCATCAACGTGGCTGGTAGTGGTAATGACGCTACTCATTAATGCCCGTCACGTGGTGTATGCCCCTAATTTAACCCCGCTGGTACCGCCCGGGCGACGCTGGATAGCGTTGATGCATGGGCTCACCGATCAGGTGTTTGCCCTGGCTCATAATCGTTTACCCCAGCTACCCATGGCAACTCGTCAGGGCTGGTATAGCGGCGCGGCCCTGCTGGCCTGGGTAAGCTGGGTGCTGGGCACCACACTAGGCGCGGTAGCTGGTGCCAGTCTGACGCAACAATGGCCACTGCTTGGCGAGGTAATGCCCTTTGCCCTGCCAGCGCTCTTTCTGGTGCTCATTGCACCGCGCTTTACTTCCCCCCTGTGGTTTATTGTGCTGGGGCTCACCATTGGCACCGCTTTAATGCTGGCCGTGCTGCAATTTAGCAATGCCGCCATCCCGGTGGCAGCCGCCGCCGGCGCGCTGGCTTATTATGTTCTAATGGCACTTAACCAAAAAACCGGAGCTGAGCATGGACACTAATCGATGGCTGGTGATATTACTTTGCGCTGCCGGCACATTTCTAATTCGGGCCCTGCCGCTGGTGTGGACCCGCAGACACCTGGCCCGCCGGCAAAATGACACAGCCAATACCCTGCCAACCTGGCTGGGACTGCTGGGGCCGCTAATGATTGCCGCCATGTTTGGCGTTTCGCTTGTGCCGGTTCGACAGGATTGGGTGGGCGTTATCGCCACGCTAGCTGGTTGCGCCATCACGCTGTTCAGCTGGTATCACAGCCGCACACTCGGCAAGCCGGTGTTTATAGGAGTCGTAGTGTTTGGGCTAGTGACCTATGGCTTAACTCACCTGCACTAACAGCCCGGCCGCCAGAGTTAGCGGCCAGAACCGGTAAGCTGAAACGCCGCCCAGTAGTATGGGTGCGCCTGATAATTATTTTTTACACTCAGTTGAGCATTTCGCAACGACTGCTGTTTATCCTGGCTTTGCAGGTTGTGATAGAGATTCACCATCAGACGTGCCGTTGCCTCGTCATCTACCATCCATAAACTGGCCACAATGTTGGCCGCTCCGGCAAATAAAAAGCCCCGGGTTAAGCCAATCACGTCGTCACCGGACTGCACATCACCCAAACCGGTCTGACACGCGCTTAGGGTGACCAGTTCACTATTAAGCTCTAAATCATAAAGCTCGCCTACCGTCAGCGAGCCGTCGTTAGTTTCATCGCCCACCAGCAGCAACCGGGAAGACAATGGCTCCTCAGGATTAAACTCGCCATGGGAGGCAATATGTAACACCGGCACCCGGGAGGCATAGCTTTTAAACAGACTCTCGGTTGCCTGCTCGCGCACCGCCACCACCGAGTCCGCTACCACCTCACTTAGCGCCCTTACCTCGTTTTGCGCGCCAGGTAAATCCAGTGCCGGATCGCCAAGAGCCGGATTACCCAGGGCCAGCATGGTGGTCTGCCCCGAGCGCTGAGGCGTTTTTAAATAAGCCATCACGCTGGCTGAGGGCAACACCCGCAAACTGTATTGCTCCAGCATAAAATCGGCCCCATCGAACAACGCGGCGAAGGGTAAATAATGCAAGGGACCATGGGGGACAATCACCAGTTTATCAGCCGTCAGGCTGCTTTGCAGCGGTTCAATCAGCGTCTCAAACACCGCCTTTGACGACTGGCGCCAGGCGTTACTGCCAGTTTGCATGATATCTTGCCTGAACTGGCTAATCTTCTCTGCCAGACCCCTGCCGTTCAGGTGTTTTACCGTTATCTGCTCCCGGTCGACGATAAAAGCGTAAAGCGCCTCATTGTTACCAAAAAACTCAATTAATTGTTCATCTTCGGCCAGTTGCTGTTGTATGGATCGGGTATCCACATTTCCCACACTAACCAGAGAGGCCACTTCCGGTGCCTGCGCTTCAAGTGCTTCACGCTGGCGAAGGATCAGGCCCCGGGTGCGCGCTGAGTTTTTAATTGCCGAAACTGTTGTGCGCTGCATTTGCGCTTCCAGCTCTGCCAGTTCAGCGAGCCCGGCCCGGGCAACGCCATCCCCGGCAAAGGATTGCTTTTGCGCCAGCATGTCCACCAGCGCCCGGGCTTTGGCTTTCTCGGCATAGACAAAGGCATCGGCGATACGGTGTTGTGCTAATAAATATTCCACCAGTAACTCGTAAACCGCCTGTTTGTCGCCCACGAAACCAATTTTGTATGCCTCTGAACGAATGGTAGAACGCTGGCTTTCGATTATCTCTACAGCTTGCCTGAGCCTTTCAATTGCCTCATCGGGCGCTTGCTGTTGCCAGCTGATCATGGCCCGGTCTTTTAGTGTGGCCCAGTGGATCTCGCCGAGGCTGTTAATGATCGGATTAGCTAGTAAAGCATCAAAGCCCTGTCGGGCTTTATTGATATCACCGGTTTCAAAATACGACTTGCTCAGCATATAAAGCTCTGGCGTGCGCAAAGCGCCCTCGCGTACGTCCGCGTCGGTACTGACATTCTCCACCATCAGGATTAACGGGGTTATCAGCGTAGCCAGCGGATCAGAAATGTCCTGGCGGAGAATATCCAGTGCGCTGGCATAGTCTTGTTGCGCAAAGTAGATGCGTCCCAGAGCGGTTTGTTTTACACGCAGAAAGTTTGAACGACCCGGTGAATAGTAATTTAGCCCGCTTAATTCTTCGATATATGGCTGTGCCTGAGCCCCTTTGTTACGGTAGATCAGTGATAGTGCCTGCACCTCAAGGGGGGCAACCAGATAGCTAAGCAAGCGACCTTCGTTGACTTCCGTAGAGGTGTTTTCCTTTAACAGAGTATAGGCTTCCCCGGCCAGTTCGTAGGCTTCTTCGTACTGGGTAAATTCCAGCAGCATTTTTGCCTGATAACTCTTCACATAGCCCTGAAATTCCAGTTTATTCACATACGTAAAATCCAGCCCGGGATAAAACTCCGTGCCCGGATCCGGGTGGGCCAGCACATAATCGGCGCACTCGGTAAACTTTTCGTATTCGCGTATCTCGTAATAAGCCGGGCACAGCAAATACAATTTATGCAACGGTACTTCCTCGAGTGTCTGGTGACTGCCGGTTACCTCTGCGACCACTTCGGCATAGTTGCCTTCTGAAAACTTATTCATGTGGGTGGGGCTAGACACACAGCCCTGCAAGCCAAGAAAGGCGATAATCACTAAACCTGTTAAGCGCATAACTAATTCCTTACTGCGTGATCACCACATCGGCAGACACTTCGGCAAACTCAGCAACTTCTGACGGGCTTTGTGGCGCTGCTGCTTTAGCCGTTGGCGGATTAACCGCTGTTATTTTGATGCCCCGGGTGCGATTGCGCACATCAGATGACGTTTGCGAGTTATTGATCAGGTACATTCCTGATACTGAAGAGGTTTGTAATTCACCTAAAGGATGAGTACTGGCATATAAAGTAAGCTGTTCTACGCCAATAGGCGGCGTGACTTCCAGCAGAAAACTGTCTTTGGCGTCGGGCACGGTATACAGCACCTGGCCCTGAAAATGGTTCTCACTGCGGAAGGGATTGGGCAGCAACTGTACCTGGGTGCCATCATTCATGGTATACACCAGACGCCCGAAAAACGGCTTATTAGCTTTGAGGTAGACACTCACCTGCTCGCCTAAGGCATATTGCGCTTTGCTGAGCCATAACTTTACGGTAAGAGGAATGGTCGGGTCGGCAAGCAGTTCTTCACTGACAAACTGCTGATCGATATTTTTCTGCGGCGTGACCTCGGCGCGAATAGTGACGGTTAAACAGTCGTCTTGCAGCCGCCTAGACAAGACATTTAGGGTTTCTACCGAGGCATTGGAATAAGACTCAATCAGGTCTTCTACCACCACATAATTGTTCACCTTGCTGTAGCTGTCTACCGAGGTTTGCACCGCTTCGGCGGCATTGCGCCGGGCATCGGTAAGGGCCAGTTGCAGGCGCTGAGCGTCCCCCCCTTCGGCCTCGCAGCTTTCGCCGGTTGCTTCAACAATAGAGGAATAAGCTGCAAATGTGCTCTGCGCAGAACACATTATCCATAACGCACCACAAAATATCGCTTTTTTAATCACCCTGACGACCCTAAAACTGCAGGCTATATGATCTTACTTTAGTGAAGAAGTCAGGGTATTACAATCAACTTAGTCCGCACCTACTCAAGGCTTAATGGTGTAATCCACCACAAAGACCTCGTCGAGGATCTCAAGCTCGCCGAGTAGCTCACCAAATTTGCTGTGCTGTGGGTGCGGTAAGTATTTATCCCGCGCTTCGGCATTTTTAAAGGTCATCTGGTAAATGTGCGTAAAGCCCTAATCAAGGTTTTCCGGGCTGTTATTAATGCCGTACTCAAAATTGAGAATGCCGGGGATCTTATCTTTCAGCGCTCTGAAAGCATCCGTTACCTGCTGGATCTGGGCGGGTGTGCTGCCCCCTTTGTACTTAAACACAACAATGTGGCGAACCGGTTCATATTCATCGTCTTCGGCTGCTGCACACCAGGGTGAGACCAACATCAAACCGACTATCGCTAACTTCCACCATTTCTGCATACTTCGTCTCAATTGTTAAAAAATTGTGCTTTACCATAGCGATAGCGGCCCCGCAGAGCAACGAGTAATTACCGTTACCGGGTTAAATTCACAGCGCCTGACGCAAAATATCGAAAACCGTAAGACCTAAAGCAATTAGCACAACAATGGCGCAAATAGCCAGTAAGGTGATTATGCCGGTACGTTCCTGTTGGGGTCGCGACTTAAGCCATTTGTGGAATGTCATCTTTTTCTCCTGATCAGTGCAAAATCCGCACTCAATACTGACTGATACTTCATTTAACTACCACGACAAAAGTCTGCCACTCAGGTGACACCACTATGACAGTACTTATTTTTCAATACGTTACAAATTTACTCTGATATATTTTTGAGCCTGGCGATATAGGGAAGGTTGCGATTTTTGTGTGCCCAAGGTAAACCATAGCCCACTAACAGCTCGTCACTTTGCATAGCCATGCCATAATATTCCTGAGCGCCAACAGCCACCCGGCCAGGCTTTACAAACAATGTTGCCACACTGATGGAATTTACCGCATAGTGAGAACGGAGATGCGCTACCAGGCGCTTCATGGTACCGCCGGATTCAATGGCATCATCCACCAATATAATATCCTCGCCGGCAAGCGGCACATTGGGGTGAAACACAATTGGCGAGGGGTTATGTCGCTCTCCGGGAGTGTGCGGACAGGAAATCGTTTCCATAACCACGTCAAAATTGAGTTGTCGCAGCAGATCGGCGCTGAAAAATATGCCGCCGGGAACGACTACAACAACCACCGCCCGTTTAAACTGGCCATTCAGTTGTGCAGCGACGCATTTAACTCCTTCGTCTATCTGGTCGGCAGAGAGGACACACGTACCAATGGCTTTTTCTATCATCAACGGCTCCGAGTTAAAATGTGGGTAAAAACAAGGTCACCAACAATACACTTGCCACCAACGCCGCGGCCAGGGTTATAAACCCGGTGCGCCGGCAGCGTGCAAACCCACTTAATCCAAGCCCGCCCAGCAACAACACCACACCACTGAAAAAAGACACCTCCGTGATCAGCTTAGTACGCAGCACATGGGCCGGCCAGCTGGCAAAATTAAACGATAAGCCCATTTGCTGAATGCTTATTAACGCCAGCGTAGCGCCGAGTGTAGCCACTATCAGTAACACTGCCGCCAGTGCTTTGGCACCAATGCACCATAACGCCAGCGGATGCTCTTTGGGAAACGCGGACAATAAAACACTTAAAAAGGTCATGGCAAAGCCACCCAGAATGGCCGCACTGAATGCCATCTGCCGAAAGAGTTCGGCAACCAGTTCTACTTCAGTCATGACTACTGCCGGTGTAAATGTGGTTGGTTGCCTGTTTTAAACCCGCCTGCGGTAAAAACTGATCGCTGATGGTTAAAATGGCATGCAGGTTGTTTTGCAGTTTATCCAGCGCTAAATCGCCCGGTTTTACCGCCGTTTGCAGCAGGTGTAGCGCCATATCGGCCAGCAGTAAACGTTGCTTGTCATGCCAGGCCTCATCCCCTTTCCCTGCCGGGTGCTCAAGATAAGCCCTTTCAACCTGACTATGTATGTCCCAGCTGGTGTCTATAATCGCTTGCCGTTGTAATGTGTTCATAAGTTCTTATGTGTGAATTAGCGTTATGTTGTAGTTAATCATGTCTTCGGCACTGATAAGCAACTCATCCGCCGGAAAATTTAGCCAAACCGCTACAGGCCGGCTATCGTTTGGCCGCCTGCACGTGCATCCAGTCTCTGTCTTCGCTGCGCCCCAGGCTTAACCACCCCTCACGCTCCCAACTTTGCCACCAAAAATCCAGTGCCGGATCGGCAAGACTGGCTCGGTCACTGCGCCAGCTCAGTTTATTCTGCGAGGGAAACCAGTCGATAGCTATCCCCCAGGCATGGGTAGACCAGGCGGTAGCACTGCCGCGCTTTTTACGATGGTTATAACTGCCGCCATACCGGTTAAGTCCGTGTTGCTGGATACCGGCATCACCGTAATGTTCGTATACCTCATGGAGTACTTTTTGAAGGCTGTCACTGAGTTTCTTATTAATTGCAATCACCCGGGTGGTGCTGGAGAGATCCCAGTCGAGCCTTAACAACCAGGGGCATTCTATCCGCACCAGTTCAATGCTGCCGGGCTGGCCAAAAAAGGCGTTCAGATCAGCCTCATTTTCCAGTGGAAACTGATGAGGGTTTTGCCTCACGGGTGTGATGTCGCTGAATTGACGGGCGATAGCGCCCTGGCTTAATAACTGCTGCAGCAACGTAGCAGCCGATTCCGTTTGCGGGCCGTACAACCCATCTACCGGCCCCACATCTAGTTGATTTTGCAGTGCCAGTAACTGCAAAGCAGCCACGCGTTTGCGTGCATTGTTCCACTCTGTCCAGCGCTCTGCGCTTAGCTGCCCGGTATTATCGCTAAGAAACTGATGTACAGCAGCGCGAGTCTTTGGCCCGGATAAGCCATCTACCCCGCCGCTATAATAGCCTTTTGATTTTAACTCCGATTGCACCAGTTTAAGTTCAGACTGTTTCATACACCTTCCTGTGGTTCACCTGATCTACTCAAACCTTAAGAGTAAGCAATCACGGCCATGCTGTACAGTTATTAACCAACCAAACGCGCTCGTTTAAGCCTGTTTAAGCAGACTGAAAATATGACTGTTATAAAACTGTCCGTTTTTAAAGATGGCGCGTTGTAATACCGCCTCTTCAGTAAAGCCCAGTTTGCGTAGCAACGCCATGGAAGCCAGGTTGCCCGAAAACACCGTAGCAAACAAACGCTCAATATCGGTATCTTCAAACACCTGCACAATCATTTGTCGGGCAGCCGCTGATGCTATGCCGCGTTGCCAGAACCCGGCTCCTAACCAGTACCCCAGCTCACCACTGCGGGCATATTCAAATTCGCCACGATTCACCCCGACACACCCCGCCAGCTTACCGTTGACTTCAATGGCCCGGTTCGTCGCCAGCAAACTGCCTTCCTCAACCCACCAGGTTGCATCATCCTGTGTGTAAGGCTGAGGAATTTTGGTTGATAAAAAGCGTGTAACAGCCTCATCGTTGAGCAGCTTAACCAGTTCAGGAATATCTGCCGGCGCAAAGGCGCGCAGTGTAATCATAAAAGTAACCGTTGTCGTTTTAGTTATTTACTGTCCGGGCAGCCTATCATTTAAGGCAAGAGCTGCAATCAGGATATTGTAAGCAGACATAAATAAGCTCAGAACGATTTGCGGGAGGTGTGGCTAACAGATTCTTTAGATGCACGCTGGTTTCGACAAATAAGGTAGAACCCCACAATAAAGGTGACCAATAAAATACCGTCCACTACCTGCAATAACAGAGCCACCTGCTCGTAGCCGGCGCCATCAATGAAAGCCGCCACCAGCTCAATAGCCCACGAGCTGACAACCGAGCTAAACAAGGCAATTACGATCAGTAAAGCCCCGCGGTTTCGGGTTTGTTGATAGTGGTACATGGCTATCGCGATGAGAGCTACACCACCGATAAACTGCATAAGTGGTTCCACAAACAACGCCAGCAACAACGTCGGCGTGGTGTCGCCCAGCGTCTCATGAAGGAAGAGCAGTTCAGCCAATACGCTGTGTCCGGTAGGCTGCAGAATGAAGCAGCGCGGGGAAAACAGCCGCTGGGCTAATGGCTCTGACAGAAGAAACGCAAAGGGTGTGCAGAAAAATAAGCGGTGACACGGGCAAAGTCCTTTTTACGATGACGATCACGAAAATCAGACTTTCCTTTTGCCATTAAGTTCCCTGCCTGGTAAACAACAGCGCTTGTGATTGCGCTTAATGCCATACAGGTTACAACTGTATGTAAAAGGCAGGTTACACCAGCACGCCGTTAAACAGCATGGCAGGCATAAAAAAGCTCAGTGCGAACATTAGCGAGCCGGTAAAACATAAGGCGGCAACACAAAAAGTGGCCTGCACTGCAAAAACCGGCGGTTTGGCAAAGGCACTTTGCTGCAGTGAGCGCGCTGCAAGCCAGAGTGTATGTTTGGCTTTTTTGTACTGAAGTTTGAGTCCGTTCACTGCAGGCGTTAAACTCACTAAAATCAAGCCAAACGCAATTTCCACCCCGCCAAACTGTATCAAAATAGCAATTTCCGGCAGCACGATTGCCACCAGCAAAATAGCAACGCCAACCACCACTTTTTGCACAAGCGATAAATCATTCCATAATTTCATGTCATGTCCTTCATGGGTTAATCCTGGGCACCTTCGGCCCACATTTCCTGAAGCTCAAGAAACACCGTCAGTTTATCCAGCGCTTCATCCAATAACGACCACTCTGCATCGAAAAATAGCGAAAATAACTGTTGTACTTCACTTTGCTGTTCAGCAAGGTAAACCTGCCCCTGACTCTGAGAGCAGGCGTTTAGCGCTCGTTGCTTTAAGGTAATCGGCGCGTTGTTAAAGCCCACCATATAGGCAAAATCCTCCCGGCTACCCACCACAGACACAAAAAGTTCAGCGTGAGTGCCCAGGTGTTTTACGGCAAGAGTATACTCATTGCCGGCCTGGTTATTTTTTGCTTCCGGTGGCCAAAGATGGGCCTCCAGCTCACTTAAAAATGCCATATAAGACACCAGCCCTTTATTTTCCAGCTGGCAAAAGTTGCCTCTGCTACGCTTTACCTGATAGGTGTAACCGGTATTTTTCATAACAACAATCCTTGTTGCTCGAGGTTTTAAATTGCCTCATGGCTTATGGCTTATGGCTTATTTTTCCAGATGGAGCTTGAAGCACTTGAGTAACGGTACAGCGAAGAAAGCGCAGGTATCGCTATAAGCGGTGTTACCAGTAAAACAGCGCCACCTGTAATCTTGCCCGCAAAAGCCAACAGTATAAAACCATACACACCAACCAGACTTAACAACCCACTCAACAGCCAAAAGCTCCACCGCCAGAAAACCCGAGTTACCACCGGGAAGCGACAAGCAGCCGCAATATAGCCGATTGCCAGCAGCCCTATTGCCATAAGCGGCCCGTAACGGCTGGCAAACCCACCGGTATGGCTAAGCAGTTTTTCCGCTAACCTTATAATAGCTGGCAGCAACAGCACCAGGACATACATCCATTGTATTAAGCGCATGACAGTGGCTAATCTTTCACGAGGTGTTTTTGGTTACATTTGCCAGGCAATTAGTGCTGGTTTCGCCTTTTGATGGGAAATAACCCAAACCAAAAACCGGCTTCCAGTACAAACCCCTGCAGCACAAACAAAAAGACACCGGTTTGATTTCCGTAACTATACGCCGCGAGCGCACCAACCAGTAATGCAAAAATCAGTAAATACCGATATATCCTTTTCATAATCTGCTCTTTATTCATTGCAACCGCTTTCAGGCCGCGTTGTAGTTATTTCATTAAGTCTACGCTTTAAACTCTTAACATTGGCATTAAGCTCTTTAATTTCAAGTCTGTATTCGCGTAACAGATCGCGCATTTCGCGTGTAAATTTAACTAAAAGAGACAACATGAGAATGACAAACCCGGCCGACAGAAAAAGCAAAACCGCCATATATACACTCCAGTCTTAATCACCTGTTCAATGCTGTGAATAGCTGCCTACTGCTTTCTGGTAGCTGGCCTGTGCTGCCTGCAAAAGTGTTTGCCTTTTGGAATAAGCAGGAATGCTCATCCACAGCACCAGATAAATAACCAATCCAAAACCAAACAATGCCGCAATCAAAAACACCAGTTGCAGGCCATTAAGGTTTAAGTGGTAGTAATTAGCCATTCCTCTCAGAGTACCCGAGACCAGGCCATGTTTTGAACGGGTTAATACGCGATGCTCCATGTGTGCTTTCTTCCTTGATGCGCCAGGCTGTGACAGAAAACAGCCCAAACCTGTGCCGCTAATGCTCGGTATTTTGCTGATTTTTTGTGCCTGCCTCTGCAGAGTCACCATTGCATTTAATCAGCTTTTCACCGAAGTTAAACACGTTATTAACTACTACATAGCTGGCCGAGATAACCGCGCTGGTGGGCATGGTGATAACACCAATAATCTCTCCCTGCCAGTCGTAAAAACTGGTGTCACCATCGGTTAAATCGACCACCTTGAGGTATTTTTGGTTACTGGAGAGATAACACTGGCTCGTATCAGCTGAATCTTCAGGCAGCACCACGCAGCCACTCATAGTCAGCGTTGCCAGTACTGCCACTGTTTTCACTATGTTAAATCGCATAAAGTTCCTTTTTTGTACCTGAATCCATTACCCATAAGAATATATCAGCGCTGGCGATTTACCAAAACTTCCACCATGACGGGGCAACACCGGGATCCTTTACCTCAAGGTACTGAGGTTCACTGCGTTCGCCAGCCCCATTTACCGCAACAATACTGACCGTGAACGTAATTGGCTCTTGCTCATTGCTACTGCCATCCAGCCACACAAAGGTAAATGAAGCGTTATCATCTACAAACTTCGACGGTATTACGGCTACCGGCTCAAACAGTCTATCCTCAAACTCTCCCTTCACCCGCTCGAAAATATACCCTTGTGGCGGATAATTACCCGATAGTTTAAAGGTGATAAACCCAAAATCCGAACAGGAGCCAAAATTACCATCGTCACTGCCCCGCTCAATCCCGGCCACCTTAAAACCGGGCATTACCGGGGCTGAAACCTCGGTATCGCTCGCTTCGAAGGCTTCCAGCAGTGGCACCAGCGAACAGGCATTCAAATGCCCCGACACACCACACAATACAGTAAATAGTATGATCAGGCCTGATCGACTCGTAATCTTAATCATTTATTGCCTCTACTTCGGCTCATCACCAAATGCTATTTCTATAGCGGGCCGCTTTTTAAGCTGCCTTGACTGAGCAACTGTCCTTTTCACAAACATCAATTGTTCGGCCGGAGTCAGACTCATCAGTTGCTGAATAAATGTTTTGACTTGAATTGCCCAGGCTCTGTCATCTTTACAGGCCAGCGCCTCAGCAAAAAAAAGCCGAGCCAGGGCAAAATCCCGGGCATGCAGGCAAATCATGCCTTTATTCAGCCCTGCCCAGATGTGCTGGCTACCGCCTGCGGTATTGGCTAACACAAACTGCTTTGCCCGCTGCGGGTTTGAGAGTTCATCGCGATAGTAAAGGACCCGCTGCTTTGCCTGCTCCGCCAGGGATCTGGCCTGCAGCATAAAGGACTCCTCATTCTCGAACTCAACAAAAGCACTTTCCCGGTTTGCCAGATCATAAGCATAATCCGCTCTGGGATACCACTGCCAGCTAACAGCCACATTCAGGTAGCTACCTTTAGACCATTGCGACGGCTGAAATTCTGCAATTGCCACCCACCAGCCATTATCATCCAGCCATAACCTGGACTGCCCTTTGCGCACCATTTTTATAGGTTTTAATACTTCCCGGGCAGCGGTATTTATGAGCTTATTGTGTATCGAGACAACCACGGCATTTTCCTGAGCCCAACGGCAAAATTAATAATGGCGATTTGATCTGGTAATCAATCAAAATGATAGGAATGCTCCAGAATGCACGAACCGGGATTAAAACGCTTAGCTATTGAGCTGCCTCAGTAGCCATATGAATAAGCGGAAACGGGTTACCCTGCCCATCCAAAGCCGAGCGACCTGTTCGCTTAAACCCCAACTTTTCGTAAAAGCCAATGGCTTGCGGATTTTGTTCATTTACATCCACTTTGCTGGCACCAAGGTGTTGTATGGCATACAAGGTTAACGCACGCCCTATTCCCTGGCCGAAAAAATCAGGGTGAACAAATAGCATTTCGATATTCCCTTCAGCCACACCAATAAAACCAGCCACCTCGTTACCTTGTTTTATGGCACCGAGCACAACAGCATCAAAGTAGTGTTCAAGGATCAACGGTTTGAGTTGTGCAATATGCTGCTCGGGTAAAAAATGATGAGTAGCCCGCACAGAAGCCTCCCATAATGTAATTAACGCCGGGTACGCCTGCTGTCTGACTTTCACAACATTCATGTAATTTCCTCAGGTTACAAAGCTAACTGGCGCTGATACTTAAAGCCGTTAAGCGTACGACCTTGATGGACAAACTCGTCAGGCAAGCATAAAGTAATCTCAAAGCCATTGTTTACCAAAACTTTTTCTGATGCCGGGTTATTAGCCATAACATAAGCATAAAGCTGCGTAAGCTGTCGCTTTCGTGCCTGCCGGATAACAAAATCAACACAACGAGAACCTACCCCTTTACCCGCTACCGACTGACTTACCCGATATCCAATCTCGGCATCGTGATTAGCCTGAATCTGTTTGAGGTTTGCTCGGGCAATGATCTCCGAGCCATCAATTAGCAGGTAAGCATCTGCATCATTTGCGCTTGTCAACAAGTTAATATGCTGACGAACCCCATCCATCGAATAAAACGCGTCATCTCTGGCGGTTATTACCCTTTCAAAAAACGCCCTGTTTTGCTTTTCAAAGAGTAAAAGCGCCTCTGCATGGGTTTGATGTAATGATTCAAAGTGCATGGTAGCTCTGGAATTTGATCTCCAGCCCCGGGCGTGAGGCCCGCCGCCTTATTTATCCCTTAAAATAGATTGTCTGCGTTAAATAAACCGGCACCTTCGAGCGGTTTGACTCAGCAGGCACAAAGTGTTGTTTTGACAGTGCTTTAACCCCAGCGTAATCCCACATATCTGCTGGCGTAGATACAACGACTTCCGGGTTAAAGGTATTGCCATTTGAGTCAATCAAAAACCGCAACTTTACGTAACCATCTTCGTTTTTACCTATGGCACGTTGGATTGGTAAATTAAACCTGAACCTTTCATTCGTTTGCACCCAATAATCACTGATATTTTCGTCAGTCACCTCTACCGGCGTTTGACTCAGGTACATATCCGAGGTGGATGAACATCCCAACAAGAGAAGAGAGAATAAAAAAAGTGAGAATGTTTTCATAAATATCCTTTTTAATACAACCATTACTGGTGAAGACCTTCACACCAATAACGATAGCATTGTAATGATGTTTCCATCAACATCATCGCAAGGAACAGCGACACAACCGGCAAACGCGCTTACGCGCCTGCCATACGGTAAAGAAAATAGCCGAAGGCCGCAAATAACACTGCGCCCACCAGAACCATAGCACAGAGCGTTTTTGAGCCTAGCATTGACTCTATTAAAGCGAACTCAGTTTGCATTTTAATGAGGTCAGGATGGTCCTCAGATTTGGTGATCCTGGCTCTATGCTGCTCACTCATATAACTTCTCCCGGTATTTGTACTTTTTCCCAACATCAGCTTAAGGCAACAATTATAGACGCTCCACAAAAGCCCAGCCCGGTAAATCTCGCTGCGGTTTGCAACCTGGTGCTACTGACTCTCTTCCTTTCCTGAAGTGAGCTTGAGTCTGCTTTTGCAAGTACTCTTGCCACTACTGTATCCACCGTGCTTAAACCAAACAACGTGAACCCGATACCACGCAATAAATCGTGTTGTTGATAGCCAATAGAATATTCTTTAAAAGCCATCATCGCGAAAAACCAAAAGACGAAACTGCTAAACCAGTCGAAGCTGGTGTTACCCGCCTGAGCTTTTGTAAACAGGCCTGTGAACTGGGCCAGCAAAAAGAATAAGCCAATACCTATGAGGAGCCACCCCATGCCCGTCGACTCGCTAAATGAGAGTTCCACACACCCCATGATGACAGGAATAATTACCAGTAAGTGTCGCATCATATATAAATCCTTTTAGTCAGTTACACCGACGAAAACACAGCTATGCAGGTTATATTTTTAACCTACCTGCCGGTTGATGGTTCATCCCCGGGTGGTTATTCGTTGCGTTCGGTTTTAAGTAACAAGGCAATTGCCGTTAATACATGGAAAATAAGCCCTAATAAGAACCAGCCTGGCACACTACGCCCGGTTGTTTTGGCCCACCAGGCACAAAAAAACGCAAATAATACCACTGCCAGACCATTGCTTTTTATCGCTTCCTGAAGTTTTGAAACCTCGGTATCGGTGCTCGCCTGAGCCCTTTCCAGGCTTCGTACTTTAGAATAGAGCCGGTTAACGGTTTGTTCCAGTTCAGATAAGGATGGCTGCGTGGTTGTTGCGGATGCAAGCGCTGCATACTGCCAGCCAAACAATAGAAAAACGATGACTAAGCACTTCCCTTTCATTATGCTAAATCTCTTTGGTCAACCACGTTATCATAACGGCCATAAATGATAATGGCAAAGCGGTTACCTTTAGTTGACTTTTGTCATCAAGGATAAACCGGTAATCACCTGAACTAATAGCACTCAATTCACATAAGCGTTTATGAATTGTCGCTGTTGTATTTCACATTGTTGATGTCACACCAGTCTTTTATTGCTTTATTGAGAGATTGTTCCTCGTAGGCATACCATGAATCCAGTTTGTCGAATGACTGTAATAACGCCTTAAACCTTGCGTATGCCCCCTTACGACTGAAAATTTCATATACGGTATCAAGTTGCTCCGGCAATGTTTCAGCCACAAAGTTTATCGCTAATCTTTTACCCAGACGTAAATCACGCTTACCAGGAAGCACCAGGTACTTACTGTGTTCAAACAAATCGTCAGGCACGGGCTCCTCAACAGCATCACCCACGTAGTAGATAGCGCCAGTTTCCGTATCCAGATATGCCTCATGATCGCCATATCCCATAGATGCGAATTCTACTGCCCATTCGATATCAGATAAATTGACGTTCATATCAATCCTCCATTAACAATTGCCCTCACCAGGTGCCGTTATACATAAGCAAAATTCCGAGTTGAGCCACAGAGATTGTATGTATTTGTGCCCCGCGATCGAAACGAGTGCTTACTCAGTTGTTAAGTGCCATAAGCGTAAAAGTGCCAGGTTGATTTTTTTGTTTCCATTGAATCATAAAGCTTTTGCGCTTGAGTATTGTCTAACGCCGTTGTCCACTGTAGACGAGATGCACCTTTTTGAATTGCAAAGTCTTTGCAGTGTTCGATTAATTTTCGCCCGATACCTTTTCCGCGATACGAGGGGGCAGTATAAAGGTCGTTAAGAACGCCAACTTTAGAGGTAATTGTGGAAGCAAATGAAAAATAGACAGTTGCAAAAGCAGTCGCTTCACCGTCTATTCGGTACAGAAATTGGCAACCTGCTCCAGCGTGGGGGCCGAACTGAGAGAAGAACTCATGATTTTTCTTGTCCGATATTTCACTGACGTTGTAGAACTCTTGATATGCTCTAATCAATGGCAGCAATTCTTCCAAATTTGTTTCTGAAACTTCTTCAATCATTATATTCTCCGAGGTACATACCCCCACTTTTGGGCACAAATACGCAAACCACAATGCAGAGCGAAGCAACGAGTGCCTGCGTGTTTGTGTCCCCAACATTTGTTCGTTAGGCGGCATGCAGATCTATTGGCTGCACGTTATCCAAATTGATGTTCTGCTTTGCCTGCCAAAGCTCGTAATTGTCTTGCATACTAAGCCAACTTTCAGGGCTGCGACCTAATACCTTTGATAGCCTTAATGCCATTTCTGGTGATACTGCACTTTTTCCCTTAACGACACGATTTAGTGTTGAAGCCGCAACACCAAGATGGGTAGAAAGTGTCCTGCAACTGATGCCGTATGGCTCCATGTAAATAGATTCAATAAATTCACCAGGATGTGGTGGGTTATGCATATTCATTATTGATAATCCTCGTAATTTAAGATGTAAGCATTACCATCCGTGAACTCGAAAGTTACTCTCCAATTGCCGTTGACTGATATCGACCAAATATTAGACCTTTCTCCTTTGAGTTGGTGGAGAGAGAAGCCGGGCAAATTAATGGCATCGATATCTTGTGCAGTATGGATAGCAGCTAACTGCATGCGAAGTTTTTTCGCGTGCTTAGGCTGTATGCCTGAAGTTTGCCCTTTTTTCGAAAAACAGCTTCCGGCCCTTATGTTTAAATGACCTAATCATAGAAGAAACGTAGCGTATTGCGCAACGCGGTGCAACTTGACGCCTAACGCCCTAATTTGGCGGCACAAACAATTGATTGTTAGCTGCCACTGTCAAATTGAAAAGTGACAGCATATACGCCAGCATGAAATCTATGGATAAAGTAGTTATTGACACCAGTGTACTTATTAGCTCCCTGATTGGCAAAACAGGCCCAGCACGAGAAGTGATACGGCGCTGCTTGTTAGGTCAGCTAAAACCGCTGATTAGCACCACCCTATTTTTGGAATACGAAGCAGTAAGTAAGCGAAACAAAATCAAAGAGCAGTGCCCGCTTACCGAGGCCGAAGTGAACGACTTGCTAGCAGCATTTTTTAGTGTTTGCGAATGGGTGCAGATACATTATTTGTGGCGGACAAATTTAAAAGATGAAGGCGATAACTTTCTTATTGAACTTGCAGTAGCCGGTAATGCCGAGAGCATTATTACTAATAACCTTAAAGACCTGCGAAATGCGGAATTACAATTTGATGGTTTGAGAGTGTTAGCGCCTGAAGATTATTTGAGAGGAGTTTGATATGTCCACTTTAACCGTACGTTTACCCGACGATAAGCATAATCGTTTGAAGGCTTTAGCTGCGCATAAAAAGTTGAGCTTAAACAAGTTGATAGAAGAATTGACTACACAAGCGATAGCTGCCACTGGAGATAAAAAGAGAGGTTTAGAACTTCTAGATAAGCTTGATTCACATTTTGGCAGCTAACGCCCTAATTTGGCGGCACAAACACGTGGGCTAAACTGCGAAGCAGAGCCCGCGTGTTTGTGTCCCAGTCCGCCTGCGGGCGACATGATTTTTTTGTTATGTGCCAAGCTAACTTTCCATGTCAATGTCTTCTAGTTCGCCATTTTCGTCATACTTGACGCAAATAACATAATCAGTAACGTCACCAGGCAATGTGAAATCATAAACCTCTTCGTCATCCCACTTACTTCTTAAAACTAATAAGTCGACTACCTGACTAGCTGTTGGCGTTTCAACTCCCGTATTTGCTTTCCAATAAGTTGCTGGAATTTCTTCTAAATGGTGACTGACGAACTCATCAACACTGTACTCACCAATCTCAGTTCCAATTGATTTCTTTATGTCTAGTAACGCTTTTTGTTCATTACTCATTTGCTGATTCCTTCAAGCACATAACGCCCTAATTTGGCGGCACAAACACGTGGGCTAAACTGCGAAGCAGAGCCTACTTGTTTGTGTCCCGGCGAGCCTGCGAGCAACTTAATGTGATTGTTATACGCGCCTTTATACCGCCGCCAGATTATAGGGGGAGACATGTAAAGAACTTTGATATTGCCGCGTTTGCCACAAATCAAAAGCATTTTGCAAACGTAGCCAATGGTCAGCTGAAGGCTTACCAAAGACCAGCTCCAGACGAAGTGCCATCTCTGGGGTGATGGCTCCTTTGCCATTAAGAACTTTTGACAGTGTTTTGCGGCTAACATCTAAATGCTGAGCGACGTCAGTGATAGTGAGTTCTAGAGCTTCAATAACAAGTTCTTTGAGTATCTCACCGGGATGCGCTGGGTTATGCATATTCATTAGTGATAATCCTCGTAGTCAACGATTTCGACATCTCGTCCAACAAAGCGATATGTAACTCTCCAGTTTCCACTCACTCTGACAGACCAAATATCATTTCTGTTACCTTTGAGTTTGTGCATATAAAGACCGGGCAAATCCATGTCATCAGGCGTTTCGGCTTGATCTAGGTTGGTCAGGATCAGACGGAGCTTATTTTCATGCTTCTTCTGAATTCCTGATGTGGTTCCTTTAGCGTAAAACTTCTGAAGGCCTTTATGTATAAAACTCTTAATCATGCAGTCATTGTAACCTCATAGGTTACGAGTTACCAGTGGAGTTTTCGGCGCGTATAGACACAATGACTCCCAGTGAAATGCTAGCCTCCGCATTTTCGTGGGTTAACTTTCAGCCAGAGCCATAATTAGTTTGTTCAATACTAAATCAATTTGGAGGCTAGCATAAACAAACATGGCATGATTTTTATCGGATTGGATACGCACAAAGAATTCCATGAAGTCGCCTATTGTGAAGAACAACGGGGGGCGAGTCCTGTACATTATGGTCGTATCCCCCTCTTCTAAGGTGTTACTTAAAAAACTACTTCGCCAGTTTGAGTCAAAATATCCCGAAGCCACTTTACATGTGGTGTATGAAGCCGGGCCTTGTGGCTATTGGATTTATCGGCTCATTACCAGCCTGGGCCATTGTTGTTATGTGGTGGCTCCATCTCTCATCCCAAAGAAGTCTGGTGAACGGGTTAAAACCGACCGCCGTGATTCACTTAAACTGGTGAAGTTATTAACATCAGAAGACCTCACCCCTATTTATGTTCCCGAACCGGAAGATGAAGCCGTACGGGACTTATCTCGTGCAAGAGGGGTGGCAATAAAAGATTTAAAACAAGCTAAGCAACAGCTTAAGTCACTATTACTGAGAAACAACATCCGTTACGAAGGCACCGCAGACTGGTCAAAAAAACACTTAAGGTGGCTGACGGAACTGGTATTACCGCACCCTGCTCAACACATCGTTTTGCAAGAGCAATTGCAAACCATTGAGGAGCGCATCCATCGATTAGAAAGGCTGGATAATGAATTAACCCATCAAGTTCACCAATGGCGCTACTATCCTGTGGTGAAGGCCATTCAGGCTATGCGTGGCGTTCGTTTACTTGTCGCCGTCGGTGTGGTGGCTGAGTTGGGTGATTTGAATCGCTTCGACCACCCTAGAAAACTGATGGCTTATCTTGGGCTTGTGGCGAGTGAACATTCTTCCGGTGGTAAACGCCGACAAGGGGGGATCACTAAATGCGGCAATGGCCGCGCTCGCAGGCTATTGATTGAAGACGCGCACAGTTATCGCTACCCGGCAAACGTTTCAGCAGAACTACAGCGCAGGCTAGAAGGCCTGCCCAAGGACATTGTTGATATTGCCTGGAAAGCACAACTTCGTTTGTGTAGACGTTATCAACGTATGAGTCAGCGAGGTAAACATCTTAATCTTATTGTGACAGCAATTGCCAGAGAGATGGCAGCTTATATGTGGGCGATAAGCAGAGAAGTGCAACTTACTCCAGTTAATCCGAAACTAAGACTAAGTCGAGTCCCCGCATGATAATCGAGTTTGAGCTAACGCATTCGGATCAGGCCGCGGCATGTGGCACAACCTACGAGGGCGTTATGATGGCTGTTACTTAACGGTAATTGATCCACGAGCATAGACTGATGAGAAGGTGCTACGGCGGAACGAGTAAGGAAGGCGCTGTTCATTGAAAAATGAATAATCCACGAATACCAGCATACCAACCGACGACATTACTGCCTCATTCGGTGCGTTAGCTCATTTATTTTTAAATGAGAAAAACAAGCTAATTATGGACCGAAAAAATGTCAAGGTAACACTCGGTTCTAGTTGACAAAGGGAGTCATACCAACGCCCTAATTTGGCGTCACAAACGCGTGGGCTATACTGCGAAGCAGAGCCCGCGAGTTTGTGTCACCAACATTTGTTTGTTAGTTGCCGTAAACTCAAATCACGTGCTAACATTTGTGCACACGCATGTACGGAGTTGAAAATGGATACCCGCATACAATTCAGAGTTGACGAAGAAACGAAACGCCTAGCCCAATTAATGGCAGAAAGCCAAGGGCGTACATTAAGTGATGCATGTAGAGAGCTTACTGAAGAACTAGCTGAGCAGCAACGCAAAGTTATGACTCATGACCAATGGCTTACCGATCAGGTCAACGCTGCGTTTAGCAAATTGGATAGTGGGAAAAGTGAGTTTGTTACTCATGAAGAAGCTTCCTTGGACATGGAAGTGAGAAAGATGAAAATTAGGAATAAAGCCAAAAAATGATCGTTTGGGAAAAAGACTCGTTGGACGATCGAGAAGTGATTTTCGAATTTTTATATGAATTTAACCCATTAGCTGCGGAAAAAACTGACACCATTATTGAGGCTAAAGTTGAAAACTTGATACAGCAACCGTTGATGGGCGTTGAAAGAGAAGGAATACCTGGACGGCTATTGATTATTCCAGAGGTATCAATGATTGTTTCGTACTTCGTAAGAGAAGACGTAATTCATGTTCTCAGGGTTTTACACCAGAAGCAAAAATTTCCTGTAGGCAACTAACGCCCCAATAACGGGCGCAAACGCGTAGGGAAAACTAGCGAAGCGGCCCTGCGTGTTTGTGTCCCAGCGAGATAATTGGACTCCCCCAACTCATTGAGCTGGGTTAATATTTTAGTTCTCACACAAAAATATCACGGAGTCCAACATGCACAATATAATCACAGGTGTTGATTTAGCGAAAGAAGAAATTCAGGTTTGCGTTTGTAATCGCAACAAGGTGCAGTCAAACCAGGCAATGACACCGACAGAATTTGCTTCTTGGCTAGCGTCGTCAAAGCCAATGATAATTGTTTTTGAGGCATGTAGTACTTCAAACTATTGGAAACAAAAAGCGCTTGAATTTGGGCACGATGCACGATTAATTTCAGCAAAACTGGTTGCCAGTGTGCGACAAAACCAAAAAACTGATAAAAACGATGCTTTAGCGGTTGCACAGGCAGCGCAACTCACCGATGTTTCTTTCATCAATGGCAAATCAAAAGAGCAACAGGAGTTGCAAACCTTGGTTCGTCTACGAGAGCAGGCCGTCAAACATAAAGTCGCAGTGCAGCAACAGATCAAATATTTATTGTTAGAGTTTAATATCCGAGTGTCGCCCAGTCAGGGGGGCTTAGCGGTGTTGTTGAAACGGTTTTGGAAGACGCGGAAAACGGTTTTTCAATGGTCTTTAGGCAAGCCCTCAATACAAGCTGGCAACACCTCCAACAGGGCATAGAATCAATAAAGCAGTACGACTTATATTTAGAAAAAGCAGCAAACGAACACGAAACATGTAAATCACTGCAGGCCCTAGAAGGTGTTGGTCCGTTAAACGCTGTGAATCTCTACATGGCATTGGGCTGTGGAGAGATGGGGCAATTTGAAAAAGGTCGCGATGCATCTGCTTGTATTGGTTTAACACCCATTCAGCACTCTTCGGGTGGTAAAGTGAAACTGGGCTTGGTGGGCAAGTATGTTAAAAATAATATGCTCCGAGGTTGCTTAGTCAGTGGAGCGATGTCAGCGGTGAATCAGGCGATGAGACGGCCAGCAAAAACCAAAAAAGAGATGTGGATACAGCAGATGGTTGAGCGCAGGGGTAAACGCTGTACAGCGGTCGCATTAGCGAATAAAACAGTCAGAACGGCATTCGCTATGTTAGCGAATGGAACAGAGTACAAAGCAGAACTATTGGCTGCTTAATAGAGGTTGTTGCACAACAATAATAATGCTCAATAAAAGATAAAAATCAGCTTGTTTAGTCAGTGCTTCGCTCAGAGCTTAGAGCTCGCTATCGATTTTGACGACAAGTCCGCGTAAATATCATAGAGCCTGGGATAGCTCCCCTGTTAGAGCTCGCACATAAGCACGCATTTATTCTTTAATTGACGGTTAATGTTGTTGACAAAGGGGGAGTCCACATAAGCGAAGCGACAGAGCCCACGTGTTACTGTCCCAGCGAGCCTGCGAGCGACTTAATGTTTTTGTTAGCCGCGTTCCTGCCAATACCCTGGTTTTCTGTGATTATGCATTACTGCCACAACATGAATTGTGTCTGGCGATACAATTTTATAGATAACAGAAAAAGGGAAACGGCTTAAAATGAAGCGACGGTGATACTGCCCCATCTTTGGCCATGAAGAAGGCATAGTTCGAATTGACTCGAATGACTCTTCTAGCTCATGAATAAATTCGTGACCCAAGCCCTTATACTGTTCTTGGTACCACTCGAAGGAGTACTTCACCTCAATTTGGACATCTGGATGAAAAATAAGTGAATGCATTAACTCAGAACATTGCTTTTCAGTTCATCCCAACTAAGCCCACTAACACTGCCTGCTTCAAGCTCTGAACTTCGAGATTCAGCAAGTTTAAGCCAATCAGCGTCTACGTCGTCTTCAGAGGTAGAGTTCAAAGAAGTTAAAAGGCAGTGGGCAGCAAGAGCCTTTTCTTTTGGACTAAGTTGCCCGATATTCTCGAGCAAAATTTTTAATGCGTCTGACATGTTTCGCCTCCATTGAGCCTTTATTCAATAATAACATCAAACAGAAACTGGAGAAGTATAAAAGTTCACCAAGTGGCTAACACCCCGCTTAGGGGCAATAACACGTGGGCTAAAATTGGAGCGAAGCGACTGAGCCCACGTGTTATTGTCCCAGGGAGCTTGCGACCGACTACAGCGGTTTGATACTTATTGAGCCTTCTCCCCAGCTTAACCAATAAATTGGCTAAGCTGGAAGGCGACCAAACCCAAAACGGAGAAGACTCAATGCAATTTTATACTAACTTACATCCTTTTTACTGCGGAATC
>Ga0208204_100106_pt1 | contig 39355 bp, 27 predicted proteins | sample DeeseametaMP2252_FD_184173 | JGI IMG/M metagenome (GOLD analysis project Ga0208204, IMG submission 184173) | Marine microbial communities from the Deep Pacific Ocean - MP2252 (SPAdes) | ecosystem: Environmental > Aquatic > Marine > Oceanic | place: West of El Salvador, Pacific Ocean | collected...
CCCGCCATGAAGATCGCCACCACCCTCTGTGTTCTCACCAGCCTGCTTACCCTTTCAGCTTGTAGTGACACCACACAAAGTCAAAGTTCTGCGCCCCGCGCCACCGCCGTTAGCGCAATTACCATAGCCGCACAAACATTCCCAATTACCCGTACGCTGCAAGGCCGTGTTGTTGCACAACAAACCGCTCAGATTAGGCCGCAGGTGGGCGGCGTGCTCGAACAGCGTTTGTTTGAAGAAGGCAGTTTTGTAGAAAAAGGGCAACTACTCTATCAGATTGACGATTCAACCTATCGCGCCAGCGTGAATGAAGCGAAAGCAGACTTGGTAAGCGCCAAAGCGTCTGTGGAATCAACCCGGCTCATTGACGAGCGCTACCAGAACTTATTGAAGATAGAGGGTATTTCCCAGCAGGATGCCGATAACGCCCATGCAGACTATCTGGTTGCCCAGGCCACTCTGGCGAAAGCGCAGGCAGCGCTGGATTCCGCCAACGTTAACCTTGCTTTCACCCGCATTACCGCACCCATCAGTGGCCGTACGGGCATTTCTAATGTAACCGAAGGCGCATTGCTGACTCAGGGGCAGGATACGGCATTAACCACCATTCGCAAACTCGACCCGATTTATATTGATATGACAGAAACCAGCGAAGGCGTGCTTGCCCGCCGCGCCATGATGCAGCGGGATGGCGTAACATCTGGCTCCCGGGACGTTGTCGCCATGCTGGAGAACGATACCGAATATGACGAAACCGGTTCCTTTACCATGCATGAAGTGGCTGTTGATGAAGCCACCGGTTCTATTACTTTGCGGGCGACTTTTCCTAATCCTGACGGCATTCTCATGCCCGGTATGTTTATCCGCACCAAAGTCACCGTAGCGGTAGATGAAAACGCGATTCTTGTACCCCAGCAAGCCGTGCAGTTTGACAATAAAGGCAATGCTTTCGCCTGGGTAGTTTCCGGGACTAAAGCAGTGAAAAGGCCGCTGACGTTGCAGGAAGCCACCGGGAATAAGTGGCTGACTGAGTCCGGCATCAAGGCCGGTGAGAAAGTGATAGTAGAAGGCATCGACGGTTTGCAGGACGGCGCAGACATCACCGTTACCGAAGTCACGCTGAACGAAGATGGCAGAGTGGCAGCGCCGAAAGCGAAAAATCACGGAGGAAATGAGTAATGTTCGCCCGATTCTTCATAGATAAGCCCGTATTCTCCTGGGTTGTCGCCATTATTATTATGCTGGCGGGAACCGCATCCATACTCTCTTTACCCATTGCCCAATACCCTGATATTGCGCCGCCTACTGTGAGCATCAGTGCCAACTATTCCGGTGCCGACGCCCAGACCGTGGAGAACAGCGTCACGCAGGTATTGGAACAGCAGCTCACGGGTCTGGATGGACTATTATATTTTTCATCCTCCAGCTCATCTGCGGGTAGCGCCAGTATCTCGCTGACATTTGAGCAAGGAACGGATGCCGATTACGCGCAGGTCCAGGTGCAGAATAAAGTGCAACAGGTGAACTCCCGCTTGCCCTCTGCCGTGCAGTCTGAAGGGGTGACAGTAACCAAATCGCAAAGCGACATGCTGCTTATTGCTGCCGTTTACGATGAAACTAACGCTGACTCTGAGTTTGATATTTCTGATTACATCGCCTCAAACATGCAGGACACCATTGCCCGAACTGAAGGTGTGGGTGATATCAACGTATTCGGTTCGCAGTATGCCATGCGCATATGGCTCGACCCGGCAAAGCTGGCGGCATACGAATTGATGCCATCAGATATTACTTCTGCGCTGAGCGCCCAGAACGTGCAGGTACCCGCCGGTAAAATCGGTGACATGCCTTCACCGGACACGCAGGAGCTAAATGCGACCGTAACGGCTCAGTCCATGCTGCAAAGTGTTTCCGATTTTAAAAACATCATTGTGAAGTCTGACCGCCAGGGCACCGATGTACGGTTATCTCAGGTTGCCCGTGTTGAAATGGGCAGTGAATCGTACACAGCTGTTCCCCGTCTCGACGGTCATCCCGCATCCGGTATTGCCATTATGCTGGCTCCCGGCGCCAATGCCCTGGATACATCAGAACGGGTTAAAGCGGTATTGAGTGATCTGGAAAAGAATTTCCCGGACAACTACAAAATGGCGTTTCCGAAAGACGCTACCCCGTTTATCAAGTTATCGATTCTGGAAGTCGTGGAAACCCTGATCATTGCCATCGTTCTGGTGGTACTGATCATGTGGTTGTTCCTGCAAAACTGGCGGGCTACGATTATCCCTACCATTTCCGTGCCCGTGGTGCTTTTGGGTACATTCGGCATCATGGCCGCAATGGGCTACTCCATTAATACCCTTACTATGTTTGGCCTGGTGCTGTCCATCGGCTTACTGGTAGATGACTCCATCGTAGTGATTGAAAACGTGGAACGGTTGATGTCAGAGGAAAAGATGTCACCCCGGGATGCCACGATCCTGTCTATGAAAGAGATCACCTCTGCCCTTATCGGTACCTCCATTGTGATCTGCGCCGTGTTCCTGCCTATGGCTTTTTTCAGTGGTTCAACCGGCGTTATCTACCGTCAGTTTTCGGTAACCGTGATTTCGTCCATGCTGTTATCGGTATTTGTAGCGTTAACGCTAACCCCCATGCTGTGTGCATCACTGCTAAAAGATACCGGCGCAAGCCGTCAGACAGGGGGCTTTTTCGGCTGGTTTAACCGTATGTTCGATAAGTTTGCCGACAAATATAACCTGCGTGCGGTATCGGCGATTAAGCGCCCTAAATTCTGGCTGGCCGGTTATGTGGTAATTATTGCTGTGATGGGTCTGCTGATGGTGAAACTCCCTTCCAGCTTTTTGCCAGAAGAAGATCAGGGCGATGTGATGGTAATGTTTAACTTACCTGCCGGTGCATCGATTACCCGTACCACCGCCATTGCCGATGAAATTCAGACTTATATTCAGGAAGAAGAATCTGATCTGGTTGATCACTTCTTCACAGTTTCCGGTTTCAGCTTTTCCGGCAGCGGCCAGAACGCGGGTATGGGCTTCCTGTCGCTGAAAGACTGGGACGAAAGAACCGGCGCCGGTGAATCGGCATCAGACATTGCTGGCCGCCTGATGATGAAGATGAGCGAAATCCGCGATGGCAGTGTGATAGCCATGCTACCACCGGTGATTCAGGGTCTCGGTCAAAGTAACGGCTTTACCTTCGAGTTGCAGGCAGCGGCGGGCACGACCCGTGACGAACTGACAGAAATAAAGAATGCTATTTTACAACAAGCCCGCACCAATCCGCTGCTGAGTGGTGTGCGTGAAGGTACGCTAAGTGAAACCCCGCAACTGGATATCGATATTGATAACGAGAAAGCCGTTGCCATGGGGTTAAGTTTGTCAGATGTGGCCGACACCTTGTCTACGGCCTGGGCCGGTTCCTATGTGAACGATTTCCTGGACCGAGGTCGAGTTAAAAAAGTCTACATTGAAGGCGACAGTAACTACAGCTCCAAACCGGAAGATTTACGCCAGTGGCACGTGCGCGGTACTGACAGTGACGGCAACACCACCATGACCCCGTTCAGTGCCTTTTCCAGCGTCTCCTGGTCGCAGATGCCGCAAACCTTAAGCCGCTTTAACGGTTTGGCTTCCTACGAAATTCAGGGCAGCGCAGCATCGGGCGTCAGTTCTGGCGAAGCGATGGCCGAAATGGAACGCCTTGCCGACGAAGTAGGTAACGGTAAGGTCACCTATTCCTGGTCCGGATTGTCCTATCAGGAGAATCTGTCCGGTGGGCAATCTGTTTACCTGTATGCCATTTCTATTCTGGTGGTCTTTCTGGCACTGGCCGCACTTTACGAAAGCTGGTCTATTCCATTCTCGGTGATGCTGGTTATTCCGCTGGGATTAATTGGCGCGACACTGGCGGCCACTTTCCGTGGTCTTGAAAACGATGTTTACTTTCAGGTAGCGCTGCTAACCACCATCGGGTTATCCGCCAAAAACGCCATCCTGATTGTTGAGTTTGCCGAAGCCGCGTATGAAAAAGGGCAAAGCGCCGTCGACGCCGCTATTCACGCAGCGGCACAACGTCTTCGCCCGATCATTATGACTTCGCTCACCTTTGTCTTTGGTATTTTCCCTCTTGTCATCGCATCAGGTGCCGGAGCAAACAGCCGGATATCCATCGGAACAGGCATTTTGGGCGGCACGCTTACCGCGACCTTACTGGCCATATTCTTTATTCCCATGTTTTTCGTACTGGTAAGAACCGCGTTTCCGGCCAGAAAACCTGTTTATGACACAGCTGCGGATAAGGAGTAATCAATGCACACTACACATCATTTTACCAAGTTATCTCTGTGTGCCGTCGTTGTCGCCCTTTCATTGAGCGGCTGTGCAACCCTGGCGCCGGATTATGAGCGCCCTGCTTCACCGGTGCCCTCTGAGTGGCCAACAGGCGAGGCTTATGCTAATACAACGAAGGTTGAGCAACCTTCGCTGCAGAACGCAAACACCATAGAAGATAACGCCATTTTGCAGCTTCCCTGGCAGTCCTTCATTACCGACGACAGAATGCAGAAAGTGATTCAGACGGCACTGGATAACAACCGGGATTTACGACAAACCCTTGCAGATGTAGAGGCAGCAAGAGCCACCTACCGCATTCAGCGGGCTGAATTGTTTCCTACGGTGAATGCGAATGTAACCGGTACGCGGGCGAAATCGTCAGACGGCTCCGTAAGCACCAGTTATGAAGCTGATGCAGGTTTAAGCGGATACGAAATTGATCTGTTCGGCAAGAATCAGAGCGCAACGGAAGCTGATAAGCAAAGCTGGCTTTATTCTGTGGAGACAGCCAGGGCGGCGAAGATCACGCTGATTGCCGAAACCGCCAATGCGTGGCTGACGCTGGCGTCGGACCAAAGCTTACTGAAACTGGCAGAAGAAACCGCAAAAAACGCGCAGAAAGCCATGGAGATCACCCGCCGCCGTAATGAGCTTGGCGTCGACTCAAAAGTGGATGTGCTGGATGCGCAAACCACCTACCACACCGCAATGGCAGATATTGCCAGCTACACCACGCAGGTCGCACAGGATATTAATGCGCTTATGTTACTCGCAGGCAGTGGCGTAGATAAGCAATGGTTACCTGATGGTCTGCCGGAGAACGATGATTTCATTAGCGTGATCCCGGCAGGGCTGACGTCCGACATTCTGCTAAACAGACCGGATATTCTGGCCGCTGAGCATAACCTTAAATCAGCCAATGCAGATATTGGTGCCGCCAGAGCAAACTACTTCCCGTCTGTTACGCTAACCGCAACCGGCGGGCTGGCCAGTAACGTGCTGGCCGACATTTTTACCGGTGGCGCGTCCACAATCTGGAGCCTTATCCCTTCTGTGTCGGTACCTATTTTTACCGGTGGCGCCAACGATGCCCAACTTGATTACGCCAAGGCAAATCAGGACAAAATGGTTGCCGCTTATGAATACAGCATCCAAACTGCGTTTTCTGACGTGGCAGATGCACTGGCAAGACGGGGCACCATTGCCCGTCAGCTAGGCGCACAGCAGGATTTAGTCGATGTAGCATCAGACAGTTACCGCCTGTCACTGGCCCGCTACGAAAATGGCGTGAACAGTTTTCAGGATGCCCTCACCTCACAACGTACTCTGTACAGTGCACAGCAGTCACTGATTTCTACGCAGCTAATTGATTTAAACAACCGCATAACTCTCTACCGGGTGATGGGTGGTGGTTTAGGTGGCGTTGATGATGGCAGTGCAGAAACTGCCAGTGAGTAAATTCTGAGGTAGGTTTTTCTTTAAGCATAAAAAAACCGCCGTAGAGACGGCGGTTTTGTGTTTTATCTAAGTCAACTTAGAAGGTGTAGCGAACACCAATACGCATGAACCACAGTGAAGAATCCTGGTTGATACGCTGACCTTGGTCACCATCGAAGTTGGTGTACAGGTAAGTGCCATCGTCAAGCAGTGATGCATCAACAACTGGGTTGTTGTATTCGAAGTTAACCTGACGGTATACGCCCCACTCATCATTCAACAGGTTGCCCAGGTTTCTGATGTTGAAGAAGATTTCGCCTTTGTGACCATCCATCAGCCCAGGAACTTCCTGAGTGAATTTAAAGTCAACGCGAGACCACCAGTCAGAGTTTTGCTCGTTACGTTCTTGGATACGACCACGCTCTAAGCCATTCTCAGCAACGAATGCGTTGAATGCTTCCAGGTCGAAACCTTCACCGTAAGATACGATTGGATCGTTTTCCAGCGGAACGTACAGCAGGCTGCGGTCTTCCCAAGGCGTTTGGTCACCAAAACCTGGATCGTAATCGAAGTTATAGCTGTAAGGCTTACCAGCTACGCGTTGAGCGAAGATGGTGAAACGAGAAGCATAACCCTCAAACAACTCAGTAGAGTAAGTCAGGTTCAATACGAAACGGTGCTTAGTTTCGTAGTTACTGGTTGCTACGCCTGGTTCGTTGTAATCAACAACAGACTGGTTTCCGTAGTTAGAAGAAGCTGTTGAACTGGTCATTGGGCTACCTTCTTCTGCATCAGTGTATGCATACGAGAAGTTAGTGCTCAGACCAAACTCGAAGTCTTTCTTCACGAAGAATGAACCAACAAAGCTATCGCCATCTTCATCTGAGTTAGTCAGCAGGAAGTCTGTTGCAGAACGGCTGCTACAATCAGCAGAATTTACGTCAGCAATACATGCTGGGTCCAGCATGTCGGCATTGGTGTAGATGATACGACCATCAGCACTACGCTCACCGGTATCGATAGCGTTAAGCGCGATAGTTTTCGCAGTGTTCTTCAGCTTAGAGTAGATTACGTCAGCACCTACAAGTACTTCATAACCCAGTTCTTTTTGAACACCTACGTTAAATTTCCAAACGCTTGGTACTTCGAAATCAGGGTCTAATGCATTTACAGCACCGTCACCACCTACCAGTTGCGTTTCTAAGTAGCCAGGGACTTCGTAACCGAAGTTAGCAGTGTTAGAAGCGTCAAGAGCAGCCAATTCCGCTGCAGTATTACCTTCACCACGAGTTACGGTAGTAGACAGAATGCGCATACCATCGTTTGAATAGTTGTTAGACAACCAAACATTTGGGTTACCGCCAGCGAACAGACCTACACCACCGTATACGAAGGTAGAGTCGTCAACGTTATAGTTGAAGTTGAAACGCGGTTGCAACAGGTCGAAATCAGGCTTGGTACCGTTAGTGAAACCGTAGCGCTGTTCAAAACGGCTGTTAGCGTCTGGCGCATCATCACTAGACCAGCTGTCGTAACGCAGACCAAAGGTAACAGACAGATCAGGTGTTACGTACCACTTGTCTTGTAAGTAAACAGCCATGTTCTCGAATGTGAAAGACGCAGCTGCATCGTTCGTATCCAGTGAACCAGGGATGCTCCACTCGATTTCTTGAGCCAGGCCAGCTTCAAAGTCTTCAAGAGTAGCAAATGTGAACAGACCTTCTGAACCAGGGTTAAACAGGTTGAATACGTCTGTTGAGCCGTATTCGATACCACCAAGAATGGTGTGATCACCAGTGTAGTAAGTACCTGCAAATTTCGCGCTGGTTGTGTCGTAGTTCAGAACGTTAGACTGACGATATTCGTCCGCACCGAAGTGAACTTCGTAACCGTTTACGTCTTCAATCAGGAATTCACCGAAATCAGGGTTGTCAGTGAATGAACGCTGACCATTTTTAATCTTCAGGTGACCTAAACGCATTTCAGTTTCGAAATCGTTAGTCCAAGTAGAGAACAATTGTGCAGACCAAGTAGTCAGTTCGTTACCGCGCTGATAGAAGTGGTCAGTAAATGCGTAACCGTAAGAACCAGAGTCAGTAGTAGAAACGGTATTACCGTCTGTGTTCTGGTAAGTCAGTGATGCACGGTGGTCATCGTTGATGATCCAGTCCAGTTTCAGAAGTACTTTTTCTTCTTTCTCAGCACCAGAGCTAGCGATTGGACCTACAGTGTAACCATATTGGTTCTGAGCAATAGAAGCGATTTGCTCCAGAGTTGCGGTAGTCAAACCGTTCAGAGGGTTAGCGAAATTACCGTCTTCAGGGCCAAACTCGAAAATTTCGGTTGGGTCGTGCTTTTCATAAGCACCGAAGAAGAACAGTTGATCTTTAAGAATAGGCAGACCAAGCGTTACACCGTAACGGCTTTCGTCATAATCAGGAACGTCAATGTCACTACCGTCAACGCTGTCGCCTTGCATGCTGTCGCTAGTGTAATCGTAGAACACGCTACCGTGAATCTCGTTGGTACCAGAACGGGTAACAGCGTTGATTGCACAACCTGTGAAACCACCGTACTCAACGTCAAACGGAGCAAGCTCAACAGAAACCTGATCGATTGCATCGAATGGGAAAGGCAGACGCTCAGTAGGGTAACCGTTGCTGTTCAGACCGAAGTTATCGTTCTGTTGAACACCATCAACACTCAGGCTGTTGAAGCGGTTGTTTGCACCACCACACTGAATAGCGTTAGAGTTTGTTTGGTCGATAGTAATACGCGGGTCAAGTGCCACGATATCTTTAATATCACGGTCAACTGTTGGTTGTGCTTGCAAGTCTTCAGCAGAGAAGAAAGAAGCAGGACCGCTGGTTTCAGTCATCATGGCAGAAGCACGGCCAGTAACTGTGATTTGCTCAACGTCTGTAGAGTTTTCTAATTTAACTGTAAGGTTCAGAGGCTCACCCAGGTTCAGGAAAACATCTTCAATGATGCGCGAACCTTGTGCATCTTCAACTTTCAGAATGTAAGGACCACCAACACGAAGACCACGAGTGTTAAATACACCGTCGGAATTACTAGTTAGTGTTTTTACAGATCCCGTACGGGTATCAAATAAAGTAATCGTTGCGCCGCTTACAGATTGACCTGAAGCTGATACAACCGTACCGCTGATACCAGATGATGTTTCCTGAGCCATTGCTGCTGTGGATAAACCAACAGACATCGCCACGGCTAAAGCTACACGATTTAGCTTAGACTTGTTAAACATGTGTGTGTTTCCCTATCGTAATAAAAATGTACCTGAACGTTGGCTAATTATTGTTGTCCAACATTACGAGATAACTTCTCCCCGCAATTTTGAGCATTCATAATGTCAGAAATGTGACATTGTTTGGTAATTTTTTGCCCAAAATTCACGCAATCCTCTTTAAATCAGAACATATCCCCAGGCTGACTGCCTCTTTTCTATGCGTCTGATTTTAGAAATTCTATCTAGTCCTAGTTTTGCAGATACTTGCCAATTCCAAAGATAAGGAAAGTGTCCAGCCATCCTTGCGAATGGCTGGACTAAGTTTCTGACGCCAGATGACCATAATTCTGACCACATTGGCTGCTACGGATCGGCTTCTTTTAGTAGTAGTGTGCGCCCGCATTGTGACTATGACCCAGGAAAAGTCATGCACTTTGGATAATTGACTTTTCCTGAGGTCAGAATCAACAAACGGTAACAACATCAAAACAGAAAAAAATGTTATTACCGGCATAGACTGATAACCGGCAGCAATTCTTATCGAGTTTTATTTCAGCTTTATGACAGTGGAGAAAAGATATTCAATTCTAACGCACTGACTATACTGATTTTTTTATTATTTTTCCGAACACTTGGTCTGGAAAATTTACGCAAAAGCCCGAGAACTAACTGCATGCTGTCAGCTAGGCTTATTCAACGATTAAATTGGTTAGATAAACACCGTTTATTGGAATTCAGCTTCATTGATTAAAAAAATAATTAAATCAACACCTTACTTAACTAAAATAAACTTACCTATTGCATTAAATAAGCTTAACTGGTGAAATCCCCTCATTAAATAAGGCTACGTAACTTAAATCCGTTGAGCAGTTTTTCATTTCTACGCCAATTTCGCACGTCACTAACATTACTCATTGCAGTTTGTTGCGTTGTGGTGGGATTTTTTCAAAGATATGAAGAATTACCTGAGATTTCGCCGCAAACTGGTGAAATTGTACGCTGCAATGAACGCCTTTCTATTAATGGCGATGACTTCGACGTGTATCTCACTGAGCAAACATTCTCGGAGAGTGTATTAACAGCCCTATGCACGAACTCAGTGATAAAACGACAGTTCGGCGATGTAAAAATCACCGTTGGGCAAAATGACTATGACACCTTTCGCTATATAAATCATGGCGTTAGTGATTTAGCGCTGGTTAAGAACAATGTGGTGAATGCGTTCGGCGCAAGCGAAATATACGGTTACCAGGAGTTAGCCTCCCATCCCGACTATACGGCTTACTTCATTGCGCTACGAGAAAAGCCCGAGCTTTCCAAAGAATATCTGTTAGGAAAACGTATCGGTATTCTCGATTATCCCAGCAGCCGCTCCGGGCATATCGTTCCTAAAACCGTACTCAAATCACTCGATTTAAACGACAACAACGTCAGTCTTCACTATTACAGTTCGCACAAAGAATTACGGCGTGGTTTGTTATCTGGTGAAGTCGATATCATCTCTTCTTATTGGGATAAGAATGATGCTGAGACGCTGTCGAAAAGCTACATTACTGCGCTTGAAAGTAGTGTGAGTGGGATGCGCTGGTACCTTAAAATGCAAACCCGCAATACCGATTTAAAATGTGCCGTTCAGAATATTATTAAGGAAGTGGCTGCGACACAAACTAAGAAGTACTACCAACAGGTAGATATAAAGGAGCCATGTACTGATGCAAACGCTCAGTGAAATGACCGCATCCCAATGGAGTAAAGCGGCTGCGGTTGCTTTATTACTGTTTGCACTGTTTCAAAGTTTTATCATGATGGGCCAGACCGTTGGCGCCTATACTGAGCGTCACAATGCCCTTGATCGGATTGAGCGTCGGGTAAGCCTCGACCTCGGCTACCTGGATGTGGGCAATCAAACACTCAACACGCCGGTAAACGATGCCGCTGTTCTTCGATATTTATCAAGAATTAACGGTTATCTCTACGAACAAGACTATCCCCTTTATCTAAATCAGATTCAGCATGTCAGTATAGATAATCAAACGGCTCACGAATGGTCATCGACCATGTTGATGAAACTGCAGACAGCCGAGCAGCAAATCATAATTGGTCTCACTATGAAGCCTTTATATGCTTCGTTAAGCCTGCATCCATTAGCGATTCTAGCGGCGTTAATAATGGCCCCCATACTCGTGGGCGTTAAGCCAAGAACGCGAAGCAAAAAAGCGGCCCTGAAAGATATTCCTCCGCCGCCGGAACCGAAGTTAATTATTGATTTAAATACAAAATCAATTGGCAATGGAGTGGATGGCCGGGCCATTCTTATGCAAAACAAGCCGTTTTGCTTCTACACCGCTTTAGTGCGTTACTGCATTGAAAACCCCGATGCCAACCTGCCTCAGAACAAAGATGTTCCTCAGGAACTGATCACTCTCGCTAATCGCGTTTTCTTACGTCTGATCGAGTTGGGGCATACCAAACGTAAAAAGCCCGACTTTAATGCCAATCTCGATAAAACCTTAAGTGAAATACGAGCAGCATTAGACGAAACCTTCGAGCCGTTCCTTGCTGAGAAGGAAAAGTATTATCCGCCTAGAGCACAGGGCGAAGGCTCTCGCTCTAAGCAGCATTCTTTTGCGTTACCGCCGATTACTGAAGAGGACATTGTTGTTATCGGAAAATAGTTAACGAACACATAACCACACCTAAATACAGCAAAAATAAGCGTTCAGACTCTCTTCACTGACACGCAAAGTTAGCTGTTCTTCCACCTTATCGTGAATTTTACATTGATTCGCGAGGGTCAAATGCGTATCTTTGCAAGAGATAAATTTTCCCTCTTGAGTTATGCAGTCACCATTAATTATTGCTATTTCCGGCGCTTCGGGCTCTGGTAAGTCACTTTTTACAGAAAATCTGTTAAATGCATTTAGCGCGCAAGGCCGCCCTGTACAGGTACTTCGCGAAGATCATTACTATCGCGCGCAAGATCACTTGCCCATGGAAGCCCGCGAGAAGAATAACTACGATCACCCAAATGCATTTGAGCACGAACTTCTTAAAGCGCATCTACAAGCGTTGCGTAAAGGCGAACCCATTCATTATCCGCATTACTGCTTTAAAACGCATACCCGGTTACCCGATACTGAAAGGCTTAACCCTGCTCCAGTAATAATTCTTGAAGGTATTATGCTACTAGCAAGACCTGAATTACTGCCGCTTTACGACGTCAAGATTTTTGTCGACACACCACTCGATATTTGCTTAATGCGCAGAATGATGCGAGATGTGAAAGAAAGAGGCAGAACCATGGAATCCATCGCCAAGCAGTATGAAGCGACCGTGAAGCCCATGTATCATCAGTTTATTGAACCCAGCCGATTCACAGCGGATGTGGTTGTCACCCAAGGTGGCAAAAACCAAATAGCCCTGGATGTGATCAAGTCACACATACAACAGGCATTACAATAACAAAGGAAAATCAATATGGTGAGTTTACTGGGCATCGTGCTTTTGCTCGGCATTGCGTTCCTGCTGTCCTCTAATCGTAATAAGATTAACTGGCGCACGGTAGGCGGAGCATTTGCAATTCAGGCGTTAATTGGCGCCTTCATTCTTTACTTCGAGCCTGGTATTCAGATGCTGCTGGCGATGACTGAGTTCGTCGGTGACATAATCGGTTACAGCCAACAAGGTATCGACTTTGTTTTCGGAGCTGTGGGCAATAAATCTCTCGGCTTTATATTTGCCTTCAATGTGCTGCCGGTTATCATCTTTTTCTCCTCCTTAATTGCCGTACTTTACTACCTCGGCATTATGAACTGGGTTATTCGCCTTATTGGTGGCTTTTTACAAAAAGTACTCAATACCAGCCGTCCAGAATCGATGTCTGCTGCGGCCAATATTTTTGTTGGTCAGACTGAAGCGCCGCTGGTTGTTCGCCCCTTTATTCCGCACATGACGCGTTCTGAGTTGTTCGCCGTCATGGTAGGCGGACTCGCGTCTATCGCCGGGTCGGTTATGGCGGGTTATGCCGGTATGGGCGTAGAGTTAAAGTACCTGCTTGCTGCTAGCTTCATGGCAGCGCCGGGTGGACTGTTAATGGCAAAAATCATGTTGCCAGAAACAGAAAGTGCTAAAGACGACCTTAAAGATATTGATGCGTCTGAAACCAGTTATGCGAATGTTTTCGATGCAGCTGCCAGTGGCGCGGCTTCAGGCTTACAGCTAGCTTTAAACGTGGGGGCTATGTTGCTAGCTTTCGTCGCGCTGATCGCCATGTTAAATGGCTTGATTGGCTGGGCCGGCGCATTATTTGGTTATGAAGATGTCACGTTCCAGGGCATTCTCGGTTATGTGCTTCAGCCGCTTGCATGGGCAATTGGTGTACCGTGGAACGAAGCACAGCTTGCTGGAAGTTTTATCGGTCAAAAGTTCGTGGTAAATGAGTTCGTTGCCTACCTGGATTTCCTTCAGCATCAACAAGAGCTCTCTGAAGTATCACAAGCTATTATTACTTTTGCGCTGTGTGGCTTCGCTAACTTTTCATCTATCGCTATTTTGATGGGTGGCATTGGCGCCATGGCGCCAACAAGACGAAAAGAAATTGCGCAATTGGGACTGAAGGCCATCTTTGCCGCCACCCTGTCCAATTTGCTGAGCGCCTCGTTGGCCGGTTTCTATCTTTCACTAGGCTAATACGACAGAAAATCTGAAGAAGTGAGCAGTGCTCACTTTTTTAGCACTATAAATCAGACTAACTGGTCAGCTTTTGCAACAAAAACTGGCCATAGATAAGGGCCGTAATTGACTTATGTCAACGGCATAACCTTTTCGAAAAGGCCGGTATTACCTATAATTCGGCATTCATTTTTTGAGGGTATCGTAATGCAATTAGAAGCTGTTGATTATCAGGCTCCCAATGCCCAGGAAGCGTTTGTGGAATCACTACGCGAAACCGGATTTGGTGTACTGAAAAACCACCCAATCAGCCAGGCAATGGTTACCGGAATTTACCAGAACTGGCAGACATTCTTCGATAGTGAAGAAAAGAATAATTATGTTTATAACAAAGGGACGCAGGATGGCTTTTTTCCGCAAAGCGTCTCTGAAGTGGCCAAGGGCTTCACTAAAAAAGACATAAAAGAATATTACCACTTCTACCCGTGGGGTCAGTGCCCAGAAGCGCTGCGTCCACAACTGGCTGAGTACTATGACAAAGCCAACGATCTGGCCCGCGAGTTGTTAGGCTGGATTGAAGATCATTCTCCGGAAGATGTCAGCAAGCTCTACAGCCAACCACTGTCGAATATGATCAAAGACAGCGACCAAACGCTACTGCGTGTGCTGCACTATCCACCGCTACAAGGCGATGAAGAGCCTGATGCGATTCGTGCTGCCGCCCATGAAGATATTAACCTTATCACCATTCTGCCGGCAGCGAACGAGCCTGGCCTGCAGGTAAAAGGGAAAGACGGCAATTGGATCGACGTGCCCTGCGACTTCGGTAACCTGATCGTTAACATTGGAGATATGTTGCAGGAGGCTTCTGGTCATTATTTTCCATCGACCACGCACCGGGTAATAAACCCAGCGGGCACCGATGTAACCAAATCCCGGATTTCTCTGCCGCTGTTCCTACATCCGCGACCTGATGTTGTGCTGTCGGAACGTCACACGGCGAAATCCTATCTGCATGAGCGCCTGAAAGAACTGGGCGTGATTTAAAGGGCACTTTGCAAACTGGGCAATTTGCTTAAATAACGCTTTTCATCGTGGCGGCCTGGGGCAAACCGGGCTGCCAACTTTATATACGTTGCCGCCTTATCAATTTCACCCAACTCGAAATACGTTTTTCCCAAGCCAAATAGTATTTCATGACGCTGCCGATTTAACCGCATAGCGCGGGAATAATGCTTTAACGCCAATTCAGACTTCCCCAACTCGTACGCTTCTTCGCCAAGCATGAAATGATAAAACGGATTGTTATCGCGTTTTGCTTTCAGCGTTGTCATTATTTCTTCAGCGTCGCTATTTTTGCCTTGCAGTTCGTAAAGCAGCGCCAAGTTTTCCCACGCCGTAAAATTCTCTTCGTCTAAAGCTATGGCCTGCTGATAACTCGCTTCAGCAGCCCGATAAGCGCCTGCACGTCGATAAAGTACACCGAGATTAGCCCAAGTACCACCGAACCCCGGATACACTGAAGCCGCCTCAGAAAAATAACGATAAGCCAATGATTCATCACCAACCAGTAGCGCATCCGCTCCCTTGTTGTTATAGAACATCGCAAGAATCTTTTGCTTACTGACCTGAATGCGAGGGAAACGTTGTCGAATCGTTTGTGGATCGAAATCTACATCGACATAATTTTTAGAAGGTACCGTTTTTCGGATCCCTGTAGGCACTGTAATGCGCAAATTGACATGACCATTAAGTAAGCTGGTGCCTTCCCGTCGAACCCAATATTCCGGAATTTTGACTTCATATAAAGTAGGATAGAAACCTGCAAACTCGGCCATGGCAAACGCCATAATAGTCAGCGACAGACAATTGGCCTCTCGGTTTGCAAAGGTATCTGCAGCAACCGTATTGGCATTGGTGAGATAGCGTATGCCCGCCTGCTCTTCATCAAAAAAGGCCTGTACTAGCCCGCGAATATTCTCCAATTGTTTTTCATTGGCATTCTGCGAATTTATAACGAATTGCTGCGCTTCCGGGCTGAGTGAAAACACCTGCTCTGCAGTTTCAATTACATGATTTTGGGCGTGCGGGAAATACCCGTCTTTCAAGAGTTCCTGTTGGTCAACTGTAGATAGGCGCCCTGCTGTGCAGCCGCTAATTAAAAGTAAAAGGCCGGTCACGAAAATAGCTTTTAATACTAAGAACATAATTGCTACCTTTATTCTCGAGCACTCAGTAAGTATAACCAGCCAGAAAATAATTAACATATTTATTACATTAAGCATAGAAAACTGCTTTACCTGGTCATAACCTGACTTTTTTCATGCGGATTTTACTCGCTACCTTTACAACCACTGCCAAAGCTGTGCATATTTTAAACTTGGAACTCACATTCTCACCGAGGGAAGAGATGAAGCGCGTAGTGTTTAATCAAAAAGGGGGCGTGGGTAAATCCACCATCAGTACGAATCTAGCAGCCGAAAGCGCTCGCAATGGCCTTCGCACATTACTGGTAGACCTGGATGCGCAAGGAAACAGCACCCATTATTGTGGAATAGATATTAACGATGATGGTGTGACGGTGGCCGATATGTTCAAACAGGTTGTTGGGTGGTTTTCTAAACCTCAACCTCCATCGGCATTTGTGCGTCCAACCGCGTTCGAAAACCTGTATGTTCTGCCAGCGCATCCAAGTCTGACAGAGCTAGAACGGGAACTTGAAACCCGCTATAAAATGTTCAAGTTGAAAGAGACCTTACAGGCACTCGAAGAAGACTTTGACCGGGTTTACATTGATACCCCGCCAAACTTTAATTTTTATTCAAAGGCTGCACTGATTGCCGCAGACAGTTTCGTTATCCCCTTCGACTGTGACGACTTTTCCGTACAAGCGATAGACCGCTTACTCGATAATGTGCTTGAACTCCGTTCTGACCATAACCCAGAATTGCAATTAGAAGGCATTATCATCAACCAATTCAACCCACAGGCAAAACTCCCCACGACTTTGATTGACTTGTTGAAGGAGAAATCCCTGCCTGTAATGGAAAGTAAGATTAATAGCACGGTGAAGGTGAAAGAATCGCACTCAAAACGCGTGCCGCTCCCCTTTTATGCACCGTCTCACAAAGTTAGTCAGCAACTCGCTGCACTGTGGAAGGAGCTTGAAGACGTAGATTGAACTACGTATTGGTTCAGGCCGCCGTAGATCCGAGGCGTTAGGCAAACTTTTCAGGCAAACTATCGTAGATAATGTTAGCGCGGCTTTCCCAACTTTTAGATGCGCACCATTTCAACACAACAATATTCTGGAGATATTATGCCAACCCTACATCAGTATCTACACTGTCCATTCTGTGTTCGCGCCGATATGGCAGCCAATTACTTTGGTATTGAGCATAAGAAAAATTACCTGCTCAATGACGATGCGGAGACCTGCGACAGACTTATTGGCGCGAAAATGGTGCCGATCCTAGAATTCGATGACGGTACCGCCATGGGTGAGAGTTTAGATATCGTTGCCAAACTTGAAGCAATGGCACCAGAAGGTAAAAAACTGCTGCCAAAGGTCGAACCCGAGAAATATACCCGTCATCTCGATAATGTCAGTGGTGAAATCAATGGCTTGCTGTTTCCTCGCAATGTTATGATTGAGCAGCCCGAATTTGCCACTGAATCAGCAAAAGATTATTTCCGAACCAAAAAAGAAAAGACGCTCGGCATGTCTTTTGATGAAGCATTCTCAAATTCCACCAGCTACAAAGAGCGTGTTGAAGCTGCACTTGCTGAAATGCCTGTGCCGCCACTCCCTGCGCAGCAAATGAATCAGCTAGGCTGGAACGACATTATGGTATTTCCAATTTTGCGTAACCTAACTATGGTTAAAGACATCAACTTCCCGGATGCACTAGATCAATACGTTCATGCTGTAGCGGATTTAACAAAAATTCAGCTCTACACAGGCGTCGCGGTTTAAACGGCGACAGTAATTAAACACTCAGTTCAGGCAGAGTAGATTCTGCCTTTCATGAGAAGAGGAGGTACGTGTTTGTACAATAAGAAGACTTCCCGAACCCTGCAAGACTGCAATGTTCTCATTGTCGACGACCAGACGGCCAGCAGACTCATCATGACGACGCTTTTAGAGCCGCTGTTTACTTGTCACTCGGTAGATAGTGCGTCGAAGGCTATAGAATTTTGCCGTGAGACACCGCCTGATTTGGTGCTCATGGATGTTTATATGCCCGATATGGATGGCCACGAAGCCTGCATTATACTTGGCAACGACTCCCGCACCGAGGATATTCCGGTTGTATTCGTTACGGCATCAGTATCTGATGAAGAGCAAGAAAAATGCTGGAATGCTGGCGGCGCGGATTTTGTGCAAAAGCCGGTTAACGCCACCACGCTGATTAATCGTGTAAAATTTCACTTAAGCAGTAAGCTTAAAACTGATTTACTTGAACAACTTATTTATACCGATAGACTTACGGGTTGTTTTAACCGTCATTACCTGGAAGAGCATCTTCCACAAATGGTGAAGGATGCAGAGCGGGAAAATCAGGCACTTTCTGTGGCAATCTTCGATGCGGATCTGTTCAAGCAATTTAATGATCATTATGGGCATATCAAAGGTGACTCCTGCTTGTGGAAAATTGCTAAATCGCTACAAGAATCCCTATTACGGCCTCGTGATAAACTCATTCGCGTAGGCGGTGAAGAATTCCTCATCCTTCTTCCTCACACCAGCGAACATGGTGCGCGTACGGTATGCGAGCGCATACTGCAAACCATTTCACACCAGTATATTGAACACTCTGCATCACCCACCGGTTACCTTACTGTCAGCGCTGGCGCAGCCACCTACCACCCCAACACCGATACCAGTATTGATAAAGCGCTCATGGACGCCGACAAGTGCCTGTATCACGCTAAAGCAAATGGGCGAAATTCTTATGCTTTCATTGATGAACATGGCGACATGCTAGTAGGCGCAGGATAGGATGACAGAATTAGCGGTTCTCGATGCAGAGCAAGCGTTATATCGGTTAGGGAATCATCACGTATTGTATTCACGTTTGCTGGCGTTGTTCGAACAACAAGCCGGAGAACTGCTGGCACAGCTTGAGAATAATCAACCTATTACGGTGTTAAGCGCCCACACGCTGAAGGGCTCAGCAGCAGAGATCGGTGCTGAGAATTTACGTAACGTCATGCAACACACTGAACAAGACTTAAAGGCGAACAAGACTTTAAGTTCGCAGCAGCTTGCACAAATTAAAGAAGCGCTCTCTTTGACTCAGCAAGCTATTATTAACTATCAACACAGATAAGTGCTTAGTGTACATTAAGCTCTTAGTTTGACCTGTGTATCTAAGCGACTAGAGCTTTTCACTTCGCTGCAAATCACCACCAGCTTTTCAAATGAATCAGGCTTGGCGATGAGATAGCCTTGAAAATAGCGGCAACCCAGTCCTGCCAATTTGTTCAACTGCGCTTCGGTTTCAATGCCTTCTGCAACAACGTGGTATTGGCAGATCCCCGCAATAGAGACAATTGCATCAACGATAACAGCACTCTTTTCATTGTCTAACGTCCACACAAAACTGCGATCAATCTTAATTTCATCAATGGGCATGTTTAACAAGTGCTGAAGCGACGCATGACCAGTGCCAAAGTCATCTAAAGACAGTTGTACACCCAGATCGCGAATTGCCTGAATAGACTCAAAACAAATACCATGTACATCAAGAAAGAAGGTTTCCGTTACTTCCAAACACAGTTGTGACGGAGTGATATGGTATCGTGTAATGAGGCTTCTCAACTCTTCAGCGAATTCAATATCCATGAGCTCCCGGGACGAAATATTCACTGCCATGACAAAGTCTTTTTGATTCAACTTCTGCAAGGCTTTTATGGCTTCCTCCAGCACCCACAGGTCGATCTCTCTTATCAAACCAGCCTGTTCGGCCACCCGCACATACACTTCCGGGGAGAAACTTTTAAGGGGCAAATGGGAAGTACGCAGTAGTGCCTCAGCTCCACAAATACGCTGTTCTGCCGCGTCATAAATAGGCATAAATGCTAAGTGAAACGCTTTTTGCTTAAGGGCGATTCTGAGTTCTTGTTCGACAAACCGTGCCTGACGCCATGCCTTTCGTAACTCTGGATGATAAAGCTTGTAACTAGCTTCACCTTCATTAATAGCATCGATGGCAATGGTGCTTTGGGCAAGCAATGCCTCCATGGTCATGCCCTTCTCTCCTTTGGCAATACCCATTTTCAGATCCAGTCGCAGGTGTCCTAGTGACTCCATTTTGATGCCATTTTTGGATGCTGAAATGAGCTTGCCAAACAACGATTCATCGCAGGCACCACCAATCAGCAAAATGTTTTCGTCCTGCGGCTTCACCATTAAGAGTCGTGCCCCTTGCTCCGAGGTGAAGGGTTGAAACGTTTGCTGAATAAGACTGAAGACGGTCTGTCGGGAAAACTCTTTTTGTAATGAGAAGAAGTTTTTTACCCGAATATTAATCACGGTTACTGGTGAGGTCAGTTTTCCAGGATATAAGCGACGCAGTCCACTCATATTCATCATGCCCGTTTCAGGGTCGGTATCGCTCTGTACACTGAGCTGATGCACTTCCGCACGTTTCATTAACAGGTAATGGGCGAGAAAAACCAGCATGGCTGTGGGCCAGACTAACGCCAGAATGAGGTTCACTGAACCGGGGGAAGCTAAGTGCTGATTGAACATCAACCGATCAATAGTGACTTCATACCGGCCTGGTTGCAATTCAGCCGAACTTTCCAGATATAAAGACACTCCAGTTACGCTCGATAGGTCAGATGCCTCCAGCGCGGTGGATATATCAAACTGTTCGTTCCACCAGCTATCTGGCACAACACGTTCCCGAGGCAATAACTGCGGTGTGTTGGGCATAAAGTGCGCCGACTCATAACGGATGGAACGCAAACCATTAAGCTGCCCCAATGAACGATGGCGAGCAAGATGAAAAGTGAGGGTAACCGGAATATCTACTAGCACACCGTCTCGACTCGCAGACACACTAGCATCAATGGTTTCAAGATTAGCAAAAGAAGGAAGCGCATCGATGGAAGCCGAACTGGCGGCTTTTACAAAATCAAATTCCAATCCGCATTTCTCATTAGGCAGAACACTTTGAATGGCACAGCTCAGTATGATGCTGCCATTTTGATCCACTTCAAATTGGCTTTCCGCACGATAGCCGGTCACATCAATACTTTCCTCTTCAGTCAGCATATTAAATTCGCTGTTGTTAAGTGAGGAGTAGTTAAAGACGATCAGCAAAAAGCTAATTAGCGCCAACGCTAAGAATGCATAGCGATAGAAAAGTAGCGAGGTTGCTTTAAATTGTAGAAAGGGCGACGTACTGAAAACCATTTCTTTTAGAATTTCTCGGTAGTATTTAAAAAAACCAATGCAAATTGGTAAGGATCTATGATTCTACTGAGGTAATTTTTTTATAAAGTATGATTTTCAATAAGTTGTTATTTGCGATTAGACGAGGGATTAGCCTTAAGTCTAATTTAAAAGGAGATTTATTAATGACAATAGTCAGTTACAGAAACCTGTACTTTTGCGCCCTATAGACACAAATGCCAAAAAATTTAGTGAATTAGACAGTTAACTTTGAATATAACGAAAAAGATCAGTGAAACCAATGCCCTAAATGGGTTGATTTATAATCAGAAGATAAGTTTTTTTGAAGTACTTGCGGACGCAAGAAGAAGAATGGTGCCCAGGGGCGGACTTGAACCGCCACGCCCGTTAGAGCACTAGCACCTGAAGCTAGCGTGTCTACCAATTTCACCACCTGGGCATTACTTACGGCACTTGGTTTGTTTTCAAACCCCGTCTCGTTGTGGGTGCGCAATTTACGGATATTCGATGCACTTGTCAATCAACAAATTCAACTTTTTTCCATTTTTTTGCAAGAAACTGCCTGAGTGTGCATTAAGTCGCCAATAGCGATATTTTTTGCGCGATTCAGCGCCTGATTTTGCGCAAACCAGAGTTGCATGGTTGCCATGGCGTCGTCTAACGCATTATGAGCGGGCGCAGCAGGAAGGCCCATGCGCTGACGACAAACAGATAAATTCGCACTGTTTGATGGCAGTACGTCATAGTGCTTTTTCAATTGGTACACAGCTACCTTTAAAGTATCCAGCACCACAATATCTGGGCACACGATGCCCGTGTCATTAAATACCCGTTTTAATATTCCAAGATCCAATGCCGCATTATGACAAAGCCATAAATGCGTCTCGGCAAATGGCACCAGTTCAGCCAGCACGTCGCGAATATGCATGCCCTCGGTGAGCGCTTCCTCGGTGAGCCCATGGATAACCGGGCTCTGCGCCAAATCACCCGACGTTCTAATCACGTGATAGCCGCAGCGTTCGATATTGATACTGTTGTCGCCCCCCTCTACCCAGCCAATAGAGGTTACCTTCGCCTCTGCAATGTCTAAAGACGTGAGTTCCAAATCTACTGCCAATAGAGGTGTATCGCGAATAAGCTTTTCTGCCCAGCCTTCAGGAAGCGCGGGGGTGCCATTCAGCCAACTTTTTAACTTTGCGAACATAAACCTAGCTCATACCACCTGAAAAATTCATTACCGCGCCTTGCTGCGCTCTGTCGATAGCTTTGAAAGCAGCTTTTAACTGATGTCGTTCAATAGAAGATAATTCTGATACCGATACCCTGTTGTCTGTTACGTTGTTGGTAAGCTGATGACGCCAGCGCAGGCGATTGAGGAACAACCAAATGTCCCGCAGATTCTGCGCGTCTTTGGTGGAGAGCCCTGAACCTGAAGGCAATGCAGCCAGTCGAGCCAACGTTGACGGCATGGCTAAACCATTTGCCAGGGCATAAATCCGCGCCAGGTTATTGATGATAGCGATCGCTTTTACCTTTAGGTCAATCACATCTTTCTGTTCATACCCTTTTTCATACACAAACTTCTGGAACACAGAAAGGGGAATGCCTATATCATTATTGTGGCGCGCCAATGCGGCCAGAAACATTTTCTGTTTCAGCAATGGCCCGCGAGCGAGTTGCATGCGCCGGAACAGATCAAGATCTCCGGCTGCACAGCGGGCATCCAGGAAAATATTAAAATGCATGATCGCCATGGGCGTAGGTTGCCTCACCCATTCCCTGGCCTCAGCCTGGGCCTCTTCGATGGATAAGCGCAATTCTGAGTTTGAGGCCATAATATTGCCGTCGCACAATTTAATGCCGCACTTCGCCAAACCATTACATACATACTCGGCCATCTCAGCAAAATAGCGGGCTTCTGACTCGTTGGGTGTTCTCTCCATGAGTAAGCCGTTGTCTTGATCAGAACCCATGGTTTGATCTTCCCTTGCCTGCGAACCATATACCACCCAGCTATATTTCATCGGCTCGGCCCCATGCTCCCGCTGGAAAAAATGGATAAGCTTGCGGGTCATGATATCCGTGGCCTGCGACAGCACTTTTCCGGCAATATCAAAATCGCCCGGGCGTTTGGCATGAGAAGCAAAATAATGCGGCATTTGCCAGGAAAGGCGGGTGAGCTCGTAAAGGTTATCTGCTTTAGCAAGCTCACCGATAATGTAAAGTACATTGCCCCGTTGGTGTCTTACCACGTCAGACGCCGTAATCATGCCCATAGGTTGGCGACTGTGACGGTCGATGACAGGCAGGTGATGAATGTTACGCTCGCTCATCATAGACATAGCATCAAACATAGTCCGGTACTGATGAATCATAGCCGGGCCTTCGGTCATAATGGTCGATACAGGCAGCGACAATTCTGTCCCTTTGGCTACCACACGGTTTCTTAGATCCCGGTCTGTCACTATGCCCACCAGCTTATCTTCGCGGGTGATCAACAGCGACGACACTTTATTCTCTGACATAATTTGTGCCGCCTGCTGTATGGTGACTTTATCCGAGGCCTGCACCGGCGCATGGTCAATCACTTCGTGAACCGGCTTGTAAAGCCACATGGAGTTGGAATCTACCACGGCCTGATTCTGCAGTGCGTCAGTGCGGGAACCATGAAAAAAGTCAGCAATTGCAGGATAACTGCATGCTTGTTCAAAGGCGTTAGCGGAAAAACAGTAAACCAAGCCGGGTTTGTCTACGGTGACTTCAAGCTGATAATCCACTTTGTCGAGCAAGGCGTGATAACCAAAGTAATCGCCTTCACTAAGATGCCTTTCACTCTGCCCTGAGTCTTTTACCGAGAACTGTCCGTTCTGAATAAGGAAAAGCCGTCCTGCGTTCTCCTTCAGTAACGATGATTTATTGTCATCAGTAAGATAAATCAGGTTCGCCTGTTTAGCTAATGCGGCCATTTCGTCGTCATTCAGTTGATCGAACGGCGCTGACGTTTTTAGAAAATCAATTACCTGCTGAGGTACGACACTCATTGAAAATCCCTCCCAATAAAAAAGAGCCCACCTTCACAGGTGAGCTCTATTCACTGTCGTTATTTAACGCGTATTGTCAAACTTAGTGACCTGAGGCTTCACCCGCACCTTTAGGGAAACGGATACTTTCAACCATATCCTGAATTTCCTGAGGCGCTTCACCCGTCATCTTGTACACAACGAATGCCACTACAAAGTTAACCATCATGCCCATGGTACCAATACCTTCAGGAGAGATACCGAACCACCAGTTATCAGGCGTATTCGCAGCAGGGTTCACAAACTTGAAGTAAATGATGTAGGCCGCGGTGAAAGCAATACCTGCAATCATACCGGAAATCGCACCTTTACCATTCATACGCTTACTGAAGATACCCATGATAATCGCAGGGAAGAAACTCGATGCTGCCAGACCGAAGGCAAAGGCCACCACCTGCGCCACGAATCCGGGCGGATTAATACCGAAGTAGCCTGCAATCACGATGGCTACACCAGCCGCCAGTCGGGCATAGAACAGTTCTGCTTTATCAGTAATGTTCGGTGCAAAGTTACGTTTCAGCAAGTCATGAGAGACCGACGTAGAGATAACCAACAGCAGACCCGCCGATGTTGACAGTGCCGCAGCCACACCACCGGCAGCCACCAGTGCGATTACCCAGGCAGGCAGATTCGCAATTTCAGGGTTAGCCAGTACCATGATGTCGCGATCGACATCCACTTCGTTAGCGCTGGCAGGATCAGACGCTTTACCCGCGCTGTAGTACATCTTGCCATCGTTGTTCTTATCATTAATAGTGATAAGACCGGTTTTCTCCCAGTTGCGGATCCATTCTGGACGCTCAGAGATCTCCGTACCCGCCATGTCTGGGCCGTTAATAGTTTCAATCATGTTTACACGACCGAACGAAGCCAAAGCAGGTGCAGTAGTGTACAGAATAGCGATGAACAGCAGCGCCCAACCTGCAGACTTACGAGCGTCACGTACTTTAGGTACGGTGAAGAAACGTACGATTACGTGAGGCAGACCCGCTGTACCTACCATCAGTGCAAAGGTGATGAAGAATACGTCAATGGTGCTCTTACTGCCGTTGGTGTATTCCGTAAAGCCGAGATCCACCGAGAGTTGGTCGAGTTTGTCGAGCATATATATCCCCGACCCGTCAGCCAGCGTCGCACCGAATGCAGTTTGTGGCAGAATGTGGCCAGTAACCATCATGGAAATGAAAACGCAAGGAACCAGATAAGCAAAAATCAGTACACAGTACTGGGCAACCTGGGTATAAGTGATACCTTTCATACCACCAAGTACGGTGTAGAAGAATACAATCGCCATACCGATAACCACACCGGTCACGATGTCTACTTCGAGGAAACGGCTAAATACCACACCTACACCACGCATCTGGCCTGCTACATAGGTGAAGCAAACGAAGATGGCACAGAATACCGCCACGGTACGGGCAGTCTGTGAATAGTAGCGGTCACCAATGAAATCCGGTACAGTGAACTTACCGAATTTACGCAGGTACGGCGCCAAACAGAGCGCCAGCAGTACGTATCCACCGGTCCAACCCATGAGGTAAACGGCACCGTCGTAACCCATAAAGGAAATCAGACCGGCCATAGAGATAAACGATGCGGCTGACATCCAGTCGGCGGCCGTTGCCATACCGTTAATAACGGGAGGTACGCCACCACCTGCAACGTAGAAATCGGTAGTCGAGCCAGCACGGGCCCAGATAGCAATTGCAATGTAGAGCGCGAAAGACGCACCTACGATGATAAAGGTCAGTAATTGAACATCCATGGGCCTACTCCTCGTCTACGCCGTATTTTTTGTCGAGCGCGTTCATCTTTGCCATGTACACAAAAATGAGAACCACGAACACGTAAATGGAACCCTGTTGCGCAAACCAGAAGCCCAGCTTAAATCCAAAAAATCGGATTTCGTTAAGTGCATCGACGAACAATATGCCTGCGCCGAAAGATACTACGAACCAAACTACCAACAATTTGGCTAGGAGGGAGAGGTTCTCCTTCCAATATGCCGCTTTGTCGTCATCATTTTTAAATGCCATCTTTCCGTCCTCACTGTCAGGTTAAGTGGATGTTTTATTTTTACATTTATCTAACGACCAGGTTTTTGTGTGATCTCAGTAACGTTTTTATTGTTTACTTTTTCAGGAAACCACGCAAAAACCCTGTCGCACCTTGGTTTTTACATACTCTAGTCTCGGCTAGGCAATCAAGGAATGAGACCATGGTCGTAGGTAGCAGGATTGGAAGGTGAGTATAATACATACAGATATGTTAAAGGGATGTATATAAACCAATGACGTTCGCTTGGGTTTCACTCGCATTAGTCTATTTATTTTTTCTGTTTTATATTGCCAGTTGGGGAGATAAAAACTCCCCCACCGCGAGATGGCTTACCTCTCATCCGGCAATCTATTCTCTGGCTCTGGCAATTTATTGTACTGCCTGGACTTTCTTCGGTGCGGTAGGTTCTGCCAGCCGTGATACCTGGATTTACCTCCCCATTCTCTTAGGGCCGGTACTGGTTTACGTGCTGGGATACAAATTTATTTATAAGATGACGCTGGTCAGTAAGAAGCAACACATCAATACCATTGCTGACTTCATTGCTTCGCGCTACGGGAAACGTCAGGGAGTGGCACTGCTGGTAACGCTCATTGCGCTGTTGGCCACCGTGCCCTATATCGCGTTACAACTAAAGGCCATTGGTTCCACATTCCAGCTACTGACACAGCAACCTAACAGCCACTTCATTATTATTGTGGCTACCTTATTTATTGCTATCTTCGCGATTTATTTCGGCACCAAACAGACCGATGTTACGGAGTACCGTCGGGGACTAATGCTGGCCATTTCTTTCGAATCCAGCATTAAACTCACCGCGCTGGTACTGGTTGCCATCGTGGGCTATAGCGCTTGGCAAGCCACCGACACCCCTGACCAATTTAATACATTTTTCAGCGATGAAGCGTTGTCTCAGTTTGGCTCCTATTCGTTTATATCCCAAACCATCATGGCCGCCGCAGCGGTAGTTTGCCTGCCAAGACAATTTCACGTAGCCATTATAGATAACCTGAGCTTAGGGCATTTAAAAACAGCACGCTGGCTGTTTCCACTGTATCTGGGGATCACCGCCGCGGTCATTCCCGTCATCGCCATTGCTGGTAATGCCATATTTGCAGGCCAGAATGTAGAGCCCGATACCTATGTACTGAGCATGGCGATTTACTCGGACTCAGCGCTGTTGCAGATCATCGTATTTATTGGTGGATTATCCGCAGCTACCGCAATGATCATTGTTGCCACGCTAACACTCAGTACCATGCTGACCAACGACGTGATTCTGCCCCGTGTGCTGTTAACCAAACACAGTAATCCGGGCAATAAAGATTATGGCCGACGTATTCGGCTTATTCGGCGTATCGTCATTGGCCTTATTCTGTTACTTGCCTTTCTCTACCACCAGCAAATGACTAACAGCCGCTCGCTGCACTCCATAGGTCTGATAGCCTTTTCTCTGGTGATCCAACTCATTCCGGCCGTGGTTGGTGGCCTTTACTGGAAGCGGGCACATGCCCATGGCGTATACGCAGGGCTGATTGCCGGACTAGTGACCTGGATGTTATGGCTGTTGCTGCCACTGATAAATGACGGTGCAACCACGCTGGAGCAGAATGAACAACTGAGTCAGGGCGCGCTCATAAGCCTGGCAATGAATTTTGTGGCCTACTACGGCTTTTCGTTATTTGCGCCAGCAAGACTTATTGACCGCATTCAGGCGGAGGCTTTTGTTTCACCCACCGATGTCCGCAGTGTCTCTACCCGCAAACACAGCACCGACGTTATTGTGTCTGACCTCATTACCCTGCTGTCGACATTTATGGGCAGTGGTCGCTGCGAACAATTGCTAGAGGAATATCAGCACCTCAACGACTGTAAAATTAACCGCGATGAAACGCCGGATGAGTCTTTCCTGGCCTTTGCCGAACGCGCTCTGGGCGGTGTAATTGGTGCCGCCAGTGCCAAAGCCCTGATTGATTCAATCCTCAAAGGTAAAAAGCTCGACTTCACAGAGATCATTAATTTCTTCGATGATACGACCCAGGCCATGCAGTTCAACATGACCGCCCTGCTCACTTCCCTGGAGAACATGGATCAAGGGATCAGCGTTATCGACAAGCACCTCAATTTGGTGGCATGGAACAAACGTTACACCATGCTGTACAACTACCCTGAAGAGTTGCTCGCTGTGGGTACACCGATAGAAAAATTGGTGCGATACAACGCGGAGCGGGGAGAATTTGGCCCCGGCGATGTTGAAGCAAAAATTGAAAAGCGTCTGGAACATCTTCGTTCCGGCACGCCACACCGATTCACCCGCCAGCGTGTAGATGGTCGAGTAATTGAAATGGTAGGAAATCCGTTACCAGGCGGTGGCTTCGTAACCAGCTTTAACGACATCACTGGCCATATTGAAATCCAGCAGGCGCTGGAAGAATCCAACATAAACCTGGAAGCACGTATTAAAAAGCGGACAGAAGAAGTGCATTCCATTAATGCGGAATTAAGACTGGAAATTGAACGGCGCTCCGAAGCGGAAAAAGAGCTTATTCGGGCGAGAAAGGCCGCAGAAGATGCCAACGCCAGTAAAACCCGCTTTCTTGCGCTTGCCAGTCACGATGTTCTACAGCCGTTGAATGCTGCCAAACTTTACGTGACCGCGCTAAACGAGGCCGACGTGTCAGACTCGGTTAAAGAAATCGTGACTAAGCTCAATCATTCGGTAACCTCCAGTGAGGCGCTGATTGGTACCTTGCTTGATATTGCGCGACTGGATCAGGGCGAACTCAAGCCGTCTACCGAAGCCATTCATCTTAGTGCGCTACTTTCGCCGCTGTTGGACGAAATGCGAATGAGTGCAAAAGAGAAAGGTCTGGAACTGCGGGCCCGGGTGCGCGATTGCTGGGTGTTGGGAGACAGAACCTTCGTTTATCGTATTGTGCAGAATTTACTCTCTAATGCGGTGAAATACACCGCCAAGGGGAAAGTGCTGTTTACCGTACGCCCACGGGGTGATCGGGTTTTAATTGAAATCAGAGATACGGGCATAGGTATTTCGGAAGAGCAGCAGGGCATGATTTTCAGCGATTTTTATCGTACCCATGACTCTACTGAACACGGCGTAGGTTTAGGGCTTGGCGTAGTTCGTCGCCTTAGCCAACAAATGCAAAGCAAAATCCAGGTTAGCTCCAAAGCAGGCAAAGGCAGTTGTTTTACTCTGGTGATGGGCAAAGCTGCACCGCGCCGACACAGCGACCCGACAAAGCTCTCTCGCGCTCAGTCTTTCCGGGGTTTACGTGTATTGTGTGTGGATGACAAACAAGAAAACCTGGATGCTTTACAAACCCTGCTTGAAAAATGGGGCGTTACTGTTGTTCTTGCCAATAATTGGGACGATGCTATTCGCCAGGCTGATATCTTCTCGCCACAAATTCTATTAATGGATTATCAGCTTGGTCCTAATCAGAATGGTTTAGATTTGATAGAGGCTATCAGGCAGCATCTCGACATTGTGGTACCGGCTTCTCTGGTTACCGCAAATCACGAAGAAGACTTGATAGCACAATGCCGTGAACAAGGCGTAAATTACCTGACCAAACCGCTTAAGCCTGCCAAGCTCAGAGCCTTGTTACAGAGCCTTTCCAGGAATATTAAAGACAGCAGAGTAAAGCCGCGATAGCTGAGCTATCGCGGCTCTGACTCAAACCTCGGCTAAAGCTTAGGCTCAGTGGTTTTTTCGGCGCTTGCAGCAACGGGCTGTGAGCTTGCCGCGGTTACTTTGCCCAGCGTGCCCCAACGTCCTTTGGGGTTCACCAATACCGGCCTCGTGAGGATAAGGTTATTGGGATACAACACTGTTTCACGATCTTGCGTCACTAAGCGGGTACTGAATAAATTGATGTCGGCAATAAAGCCTTCAATAAAATTGTCGCCATCGAGAATGCGCACATAATTACCCCGACGGTAGGTAACGTTAGTCAGCAATATGAAATATGCGGTGATGTTACTGATCAACGACCAGTTTGCGAACAAGGCTACCCCTAGCAGCGTAAGGATAGACGTCGACAACACCAACAGGCCAGATATATCCACACCCCAGGCGATGAGAATAAGCGCTAAAGTCACCGTGGCGCTGAGAATGCGGGCGGTGAACAGCCCCTTCAGTGCACTCGAAGATTTAAGCTTGCTCTTCTCGACATTTTTCTCAAGCCGTGGAATGGCAAAACGCGTCATCAACAGATAAAGAAGCAGCATTACCACAGTCCAAATTACATTGGTCTGGTAGGTAATAAACCAGGCAGAAATTTGTTCCAGCCACATCATGGTAAGTTCCTGAACAGCAGAAGATTTGTCATTTGTTGAAGGCATAGTTCCTGCTCGTGGAAGTCATGCATCGTTGATTACGGAGAAATTGATCCAGATTGTACAGAACGACAAATAAAAGTTATCGATGAATCAAAAAATTATATCACCTCTTTTTCGAGGTTCGTATTATATTATCAGATTAACATGTTGATCCGTCGGGCACGTTTCCGCAAGGGTCACACTCTTTACCACGACAGGTGAAATTTTTATTATGCGTATCGCAATACTCTCCCGTAATCCCAAACTTTATTCCACTCGCCGGTTACTTGAAGCGGGACTGGAAAAAGGCCATGAAGTCGACATTATCGACACCATGCACTGCTACATGGACATTACCAGTGCAAAACCTTCGGTACGCTATAAAGGTAAACGCCTGCCGTTTTACGATGCTGTTATCCCGCGCATTGGCGCTTCCGTGAGTTTCTATGGCACTTCGGTGGTGCGCCAGTTCGAAATGATGGGCACTTACAGTATCAATGAATCGGTAGCAATCAGTCGTTCCCGTGACAAACTGCGTTCGTTACAACTGTTATCGCGTAAAGGTATTGGCCTGCCTCGTACCGGTTTTGCTCACCACCCTGACAATATTGAAGACTTGATCAAAAACGTGGGTGGCGCGCCAGTGGTAATTAAGCTGCTAGAAGGCACGCAGGGCATTGGCGTGGTATTGGGTGAAACACAAAAAGCCGCTGAATCCATTATTGAAGCCTTCATGGGCTTGAATGCCAGTATTCTGGTACAGGAATACATTAAAGAAGCGGGCGGCTCAGATATTCGTTGTTTTGTGGTTGGCGACAAAGTCGTTGCAGCTATGAAACGGCAAGCGGCGCCAGGCGAGTTTCGTTCAAACCTGCATCGCGGTGGCTCAGCAAGCCTGGTGCGTTTATCACCGGAAGAGCGTAAAACGGCGGTGTCAGCCGCGAGAACCATGGGCTTAAACTGTTGTGGTGTCGATATTCTTCGCTCTAACCATGGCCCGGTAGTGATGGAGGTGAACTCATCACCAGGTCTCGAAGGTATTGAGTCTGCAACGAAGAAAGATGTTGCCGGCATGATTATCGACTTTATCGCTAAGTCAGCAAAACCACACAACACGCGCACCAGAGGCAAAGGTTAATGGCAGAAGATATTCTGGAAATTGGCGGCCAGAGCGTTCGTCCCGGGGAATCGAAAAAAATCGAACTCGAGATGCCGCCGTTGTATACGGCCACCAATATGAGTATTCCGGTTTATGTGAAACGAGGGAAGCGTCCAGGGCCAACAATGTTTGTCTCTGCCGCGATTCACGGCGATGAGCTTAACGGCATCGAAATAGTTGGACGGTTAATCCATTCAAAAGCCATTGAGCGTTTGAGAGGCACGTTAATCGCAGTGCCTATGGTGAATGTGTATGGCGTACTAAACCAATCGCGCTACTTGCCGGACAGACGGGATTTAAACCGTAGTTTTCCGGGAAGTAAGAAAGGCTCCCTGGCCGGGCGCCTTGCTAATTTGTTTTTTAAAGAAATCGTGAGCAAATGCGATATTGGCATCGACCTTCATACCGGCGCCATCCACCGCAGTAATCTGCCACAGATTCGTGCGAATTTGGACGACCCGGAAGTACTGGGTATGGCCAAGGCATTTGGTGTTCCTGTGCTGTTGAATGCAGATTTGCGTGACGGCAGCCTGCGACAATCAGCCAGCGAAGCCGGTGTAAAGATATTACTGTATGAAGCAGGCCAGGCGTTGCGCTATGACGAATTTTCAATTCGTGCGGGTGTTCGAGGCATTATCAACACCATGCGCCACGTAGGTATGTTGAATAAGAGTCGCAGCAAAGGCCACGACATCAAACGCTTTATTGCGCGGGAAAGCGGCTGGGTTCGTGCTCCGGAAAGCGGTTTAGTTAATCATATTTCGCAGTTAGGCGATCATGTGGCGAAGGGTGACAGACTCGCGACTATTTCTAACCCCTATGGCGAAATTTTAGAAACCATGTACAGCCCGACAGACGGCGTAATTGTCGGTAAGCAAAATATACCGCTGGCCCAGGAAGGCGAAGCAATTTATCACATCGGCTACTTCAAGCAGCCCGACACCGTTGCTGAGCACGTTGAGTTACTGCAGGATAACCTGGTAACCACCGACCAGCCTCAGCCGTAGCGAGAGGATATTTGATGGAACAGCAAAAACGACTTATTGGCGCGCTGGAATATTGCGATTTACCCGAGCTCACCATAAATGACCTGACCATTCGTGTGGATACCGGCGCAACAACGTCGTCGCTTCATGTCGATAACATTGATGAATTCGAGCGTGACGGTGATCTGTGGGTGAGTTTTGATATTCACCCAGACATTCACAACGTGGAAAGCATCGTGCGCCGTGAAGCGAAGGTCGTGGCGCGAAAGAAGGTTAAAAGCTCTACCGCGACACTGGAACGTCGCTACGTTATCGACACCGAAGTGGTGATGTCGGGCGAGCGTTGGCGCATTCAGCTTACCCTGACAGATCGCCGGGAAATGACCTACTTGATGTTATTTGGTCGAGAAGCCATGAACGGCCGCTTTATTGTCGACCCTGAGCATGAGTTTATTCTCACTGCTAAACGACCAGCAGAGTAAATTACTTAGGCGGTTCTAGTTCCAGCTGTGAAGCAATCAGTACCGCTTGTGTACGATTATTAATTCCCAGCTTTTTGAAGATGGCCGTGACATGGGCTTTCACGGTCGCTTCAGCAATATCTAAATTGTAGCCGATTTGCTTATTCAGCAAGCCATCCCGCATATAGCAAAGGACTTTGTATTGTGAGGGCGTGAGGGTCGCTATTCGGTCAGCCAATTCAGAAAATTCCTCATCGACTTCTTCCAACTCTTCGCTCACCGAGTCTGGTAACCAGATATCACCATCAAGAATAGACTGTACCGCATTCGCAATATCGCCAGAGCTGGCCGTTTTCGGAATAAACCCTAACGCCCCTACCCCGACTATCTTAGAAATTAATGTCGCATCTTCGGTACCGGAGACCACGGCAACAGGCAATTCAGGGAACAGTTTGCGGATATGAAGCAAGCCAAACATATCGTGGCTGCCAGGCATATGGAGATCGAGGAGAAGCAGGTCGATATCCTCTTTTTCAAGAATATCGACCGTGGTGTTCAGATCGCCGGCCTCTCTGAGGATGAGGTCCGGCAGGGTTAACGATAACGCCCCCCGCAAAGCATCCCGGTATAGCGGATGGTCGTCAGCAATCAGCAGCGTTATCATTATTTTCCCTTATTTGTTTAAGCGCTCCTCGATGAGTGTATCAACAACCGACGGATCAGCCAATGTTGAGGTATCACCAAGTTGCTCGTGCTCGTTGGCAGCAATCTTACGCAGAATACGGCGCATGATTTTACCAGAGCGGGTTTTCGGCAGGCCGCGAGACCACTGAATCATATCAGGGGTGGCAATTGGGCTCAGTTCCTGACGTACCCAGGCACGCAGTTCTTTAGTCAGTTCATCATCAGGCTCGATGCCTTCATTCGGTGTAACATACACATAAATGCCCTGACCTTTGATATCGTGCGGGTAACCCACTACGGCAGCCTCAGCCACTTTAGGATGAGCAACCAACGCGCTTTCAATTTCCGCAGTACCTAAACGGTGACCAGAAACGTTTAGTACGTCGTCCACACGGCCGGTAATCCAGTAGTAACCGTCTTCATCGCGACGGGCACCGTCACCGGTGAAGTAAACGCCTTTGTAAGCACTAAAGTAAGTCTGAATGAAACGTTCGTGATCGCCATAAACAGTTCGCGCTTGGCTAGGCCAGCTTTCTTTGATGACCAGGTTACCTTCAGCGGCACCTTCCAAATCGTTACCGTCGGCATCGAACAAGGCAGGCTGAATACCGAAGAATGGCCGGGACGCAGAGCCCGGCTTCAGCGCAGTCGCACCCGGCAGAGGCGTGATCATCATGCCGCCGGTTTCAGTTTGCCACCAGGTATCCATAATAGGACAACGGCTCTCACCGATTACACGATAATACCATTCCCACGCTTCAGGGTTGATTGGCTCACCCACTGAACCAAGCAGGCGCAGTGATGACAAATCACATCCTTCCACCGGTGCTTCACCGTGTGCCATCAACGCACGAATTGCAGTTGGAGCGGTGTAGAGGCTGTTTACTTTGTACTTTTCAACAACCTGGGCAATACGACGCACATCAGGATAAGTCGGTACACCTTCAAAGAATACCTGTGATGCACCGTTGATGAGTGGCCCGTAAACCATGTAGCTGTGGCCAGTAATCCAGCCCACATCGGCGGTACACCAATAGATATCGTCTTCACGGTAATCGAATGCATACTTGAATGTCATCGATGAATACAACAGGAAACCACCGGTGGTGTGTACCACGCCTTTTGGTGTACCTGTAGAACCAGAGGTGTAAAGAATGAACAGCGGATCTTCTGCGTTCATGACTTCAGGTTCGCACTGTGCAGAACAATCTTCTACCAGTTGATCCCACCACACATCCACATCGCTGTTAAATTTAACATCGCCACCAGTCAGTTTGTGTACCACAACATTGGTGATGGATGGGCATGCACCGTTTGCCAGTGCTTTGTCTACGTTGACTTTCAACGGCACAGAACGACCAGCACGACGGCCTTCGTCACAGGTAATGACCACCTTGGCTTTACTGTCGTTGATACGGTCGGCAATAGCGTTTGGCGAGAAACCGCCGAAGATAACAGAGTGAATAGCACCAATACGGGCACAAGCCAGCATGGCATAGGCGGCTTGTGGCACCATTGGCATATAAACCGCAACACGATCGCCTTTGCTAACACCCAGCTTTTTCAGGCCGTTAGCAAGTTTACATACTTCATAGTGCAGTTGTTGATAAGTAATTTCTTCGTTGTCTTCTGGCGAATCACCTTCCCAGAAAAGGGCAACTTTCTTGGCATTTTCAGCCAGGTGACGATCGATACAGTTGTAACTGGCGTTGATCTCGCCATCTTCAAACCATTTGATAGAGACGTCATCTGCACCAAAGTGCGTGTTCTTAGTTTTTGTTGGATTCGTGTACCAATCTAATGTCGAAGCGTACTCGCCCCAGAAGCCTTCAGGGTCTTCTACCGACTGTTTGTACATCTTCTCGTACTGTTCCTGAGTCAGATGTGTTTGTTCTAGAATATTTTCCGGTACAGGATACGTCTTGCTGGCAGTCATGGATTTATGCCTCCGATGTCATGTTAATCCAGTAATAATTGTCTGTTAAACAGAGTAGCTATTCCCTGATAAAGCAAAATGAGACTTTGGTCTTAGCGATTTTGCTCTTTTAAGACAAAAACATAGTACCTTAGTCTCATGATCTAACTGGTTAGTTCAGATTGCCCGCGCATTGCTCCGGCTGACCGGGGAATAAAGCGGCACACCCTGCATTTTTTTCCGCTATGCCATCGATTCATACAGGCTATAGGGACGAACAGGGTGAACCTTTTCTCACCAATGGGGGTTAGAACTTGAAGACCACACCGGCACGAATAACAGCCGTGGTAAAGCTCTCGTAGTCTGAACCATACTCGGTATCGAAGTGCGTTAACTGCGCAAAAGTAGTAAGCCCTTCTGTGGCCTGATAACCATAGTTAATATAAGCCGTGCTGTTTTCATTCAGGCTGGTTGCAGACAAACGATCGCGGTCGCCCGAGTCTACAGAAGCGCTACCGTAACCCACTTTAATATTGTGACCAGCTGCAGGTGTCCAGCTTGCATAAAGCATGTAACCACTTTCCGAGAAGCTTTCACTTACCATACCACTACTGATAGTTACAGCAGGCGCCACACCCAAAGCGTTTTGGTTATTCAGTGCTTCGCCAGTGTAGTATTCACCGTTCAAGCTTACCGTTCCAAAGTTCAGGGTTGTATACACTTTGAAGAGGTTTGCATCTTGGTTTCCGCCGCCAACATAGCTGGGTTCATCTTCAAATTGCAGTTCCGCAACGTGAGCTGCAAAACCAAATACATGGCCAGAAATTTTGTAGTTAGCATCGATTGCAAACCCAGGCATACCGCCCAGCTCATTGTTGTTTACACCGCTGCTGCTTAGGTTACGGCCTTTACCCGTAACGGCACCGGTGAGTGTCAGGTTATCAACCTTATAGGTTGCACCGGCTTCCATCGCCAGGAAGCCTGTATTACCAGCACGGAATCCATTACCCACCCAGTTATAGCTGCCGCTGGATTTTATACCTGCCGCTGTAGACCATTTTTGGCCAGCAAACAGTGTCAGGTTATCGCTGTAGGCGTAATAAAGGGTCGCTAAGCGCAGTCTAGGCTCCTGAGCCTGCAGCGCTGTCTGGTTGGTAAAGCCGTCTTCACCGTCGATGAAATCAAGTTCTAGCACACCACGGATTTTATTATGCTTCATGTTCAGGGAGAAACGGGACTGGGCTGCCTGAAAAGACGTCGATTGGGATTCGAGGTAGTTTGTCTCCTGATCGGTAGCAGGCTGTCCGTTAAAAATATCAGTTCTCAAAGCGTGGGTAGGCGCAACATGGCTATAAGTGCTGCCGTAACTCGCGACCCCTTCAGTGGACGCAACGACTTCTGTTTTAATCATACCTTTAAAACTAAAATCAAAGGCACTTGCCTGAGTACTTGCCAATGCCAGTGCGCAACAAGCTGCAATACGTGTATACATGTGTTCTCTCCCGATTAATTTTACAAAAATCAGATTTATTTTACGTGTGTGAATGGATCTCTCAGAGGGACACGAGTCAAACGACGATCTCAACCAGCCCCTAACCAAAATTTAACATCAATGAAACAAATTCATTGTGTGACAAAATGTGGGGAATTACTCCATAAAATATGGATGCTGCGACCAAAGTCTTACGATTCAGGGACTAGAGCGTGGTGAGTAATGGCTCTCTGCACTATGTATATAGCAGAGTTCGGCGAAAATGCGCGAATTAGTCGCGACCCAGTGCCATTCAAAGCAAAAAATTCGATAACGTGTCACGAAGTGCCAAAAAGAAGCGGCAATTTGACGCTGACCGGGACAGTCAGCGCCATGCAAAAAATTATCGCGAAAGGAAAATAACAGAGAGCGGAACGACGAAAAATAGTCCGGCAATATAGGCTGCGCCGTATATTTTTTGTTCAGCGGCCAGATTCGCCAGTCCTGATGACAGCTTTAAAGGCACGTCACGCAGTATGGGCAGGCCAAATATCAGCACTACCGCAAACACGTTAAACAGTAAATGCACGAGGGCTATTTGCATTGCCAAACCTGCGGTCGACCCGGTAACGGCAAGCGCAGCAATCACAGCGGTAATACACGTACCGATATTAGCGCCGAGGGTAAAGGGGTAGATATCTTTGGCTTTGAGAATGCCATTGCCAACCAAAGGCACCATTAATGATGTGGTGGTTGAAGAAGATTGCACCAGCACGGTTACCACAGCACCAGAGGCGATACCAGAAACCGGACCTTTGCCAATACTGGTATGCAAAATATCTTTGGCTTTCCCTACCATCAGCGTTTTCATTACCTTGCCCATAAACGTGATGGAGGCGACAATTAGCATCACCCCAAGAATTATTTTAATAATCCCGGCATACTCAGCGGAAAGAAAGCTTAATGAGTCTGAAACCATGTTCACCACCGGTGCAGTGATAGCTTTTATCGGATTGATCCCTTCTACCGCTACCACTGAATCCACATGGAATATACCCACCAGGTAACTGCTCGACTTTTCCAGTAAACCGGTAAATATCTCCAATGGTAAAAATACCATTACCGCCATAACGTTAAAGAAGTCGTGTACCGTGGCCGCGTGAAAGGCACGTCTGAATTCATCTTTATTAGCCACATGACCCAGACTCACAATCGTGTTGGTAATGCTGGTGCCGATATTTGCGCCCATGATCATGGGGATCGCCACTGTGATAGGTAATCCACCCGCAACCATAGCAACGATGATTGATGTCACTGTACTCGACGACTGCAACAGCGCCGTACTTACCATACCAATGATAAGTCCCATCACCGGGTTGGAGGCAAACTCGAACAGTCCGCTCGCATGATGAGCAGTAGCCAGTTTGAAGCCGCTGCCGATCATCGATACAGCCAGCAACATGAGATAAATAAGAGAAAGGAGTAAGAACCAGTTCTTTGAAGACTGACGGGGCGTACCTGCCGCAACGCGTACGTCCACTTCTGTGTGGGAAATCGCCATAATACATACACTCACTGAATTTATAGCAGTGAGTGTATGGCGAATTTATGACAGTGAAATGACTACCCCATCATTTAGAAGGGTTGTGGGTAGGTACGGTAAACCTCGTCAATCTGACGCAAAATGGCATCGTCTAACGTGATGTCGAACGCTTTTATATTTTCTTCGAGCTGCTCGGTGGTGGTTGCACCGATAATGGTAGAGGTTACCCCCGGCACTTGCTGACACCAGGCTAAGGCAAGTTGCGAAGGTGTGATACCCGCACGACCAGCAATTTCAACATAACGCTTCGTTGCGTCATGAGCAGACTGCTTATCACGAAACAGTCCCTGGCGTTGTACAAACGTCCAACGAGAACCTTTTGGTCTGCCGCCATCCATGTACTTGCCTGCCAGCATACCGGTAGCTAACGGCGACCACGGTAAATAAGCAATATCTTCCAGGTGACACATTTCAATTAAATACGGCCAGTCTTTCCCGTGCAACAAACTGAATTCGTT
>Ga0208204_100107_pt1 | contig 39306 bp, 47 predicted proteins | sample DeeseametaMP2252_FD_184173 | JGI IMG/M metagenome (GOLD analysis project Ga0208204, IMG submission 184173) | Marine microbial communities from the Deep Pacific Ocean - MP2252 (SPAdes) | ecosystem: Environmental > Aquatic > Marine > Oceanic | place: West of El Salvador, Pacific Ocean | collected...
GTGTTGGGGCTAACAAAGCGCAGCACGGGACAATAACGCGCAGTTCCCCTTTTTTGCAAAGAGCGCAAAAAAGTGGCCCTTCGCTATTGCCCGTGTGCTAGGTGTTATACGCCGATTCAGGTTTGATGTTTTAAGGCTTCAAAGGATTAAGTTTTAGGCTGGGTAGGGTGGTTCGCTAGGTAGTTTTCAAGCCCACCTTCAGTTGCTTTTTAAACGGCTTTACTAGCTCGGTTTTAGATGTTCAGCAACCCCAACAGTCAGCAATACTGGTTGTTGACAGAATCCAATGTGCGTCTGGTATTTTGTAGGTCGTTGTTTTAAGGTAATTCAAGGTGTTATGCGTTGCGGTTGTATCAGCAGGTTGTGGCGGCAAGCCGCGACAGTTCGGAGCTCGCACGTATAACAAAAAAATTATGTGGGACACAAACACGCAGGCTCTGCTTCGCAGTTTAGCCTACGTGTTTGCGCCCCATATTTGGAAGTTATGCGGTTTAGAAAAATCATAGGTAATTTATTCAATTTTACATCGACACTATAAAGGAGATTAAAGTGGCAACAACAATGTATTTTGAAGAAACTCTAAAAGACCAAGGCGGCAAAAATTCAATGGATGTAGAGATTGGTCGCTCCTCTTTTTATCAAGAAGATAGTATCTACATAATTGTAGATGGTAAAACAGTTATCATGGATAGAGCTCAAGCAAAAAGGTTTGTGGACGCTGTAACCGATGTTGGTCACTACCATGGATTTCTCGACTAAATGCTGTATCAACTATGGATGAGCGCATAACAAGCAAATGTTGGGGACACAAACACGCGGGCTCTGCTTCGCAGTGTAGCCCACACGTTTGTGCCACCAAATTAGGGTGTTATGCGTAAACGATATGTTCAGCAATAAACTAGATCCAGAGAAAATAAAAGCTAAAAATACCAAGCAATTAAAAAAGCTTGGTATAGATGTTATCGATCATCTTCCATGGATAGAAATAAAAAAGCAAAGGGCAGATCCAGATATTGCAAAAAGGTGGATCACAATGTCTGCATTATTACAGCTGCATTTTAATGCCCCGCGAGAATTTATATGCAACTACCTGAAGAAAAACGAACTGTTGTCCGAAGTTTCAGACGCAGAACAGATATATCTTGAAACTGACTACAGCGAAATAAATGAGCAGCTTCAAATCAATCTGAATTGGAGTATTGAAGCGATATGGGCATTGGCATGGGTTGGTGGATTTCATGAAAAGTTAACATTTAATACTGGCGTGGAAAATAGCCTTGCTAGTTTTCTTCCTGATTTTCATGAATTAGAGTCAGCTGAGAAATATATTAAAAAGTTTCGTGCTCGCAAACAGAAGGTTGTATTTGTAGAGCTGGATAGGTTTTATCGTGCTCATTGGTATGCTAGAAACCTTCAACTAGAAGGCAAGTCATCGAATAAAGTGAACCTTAGTATAATAATGGAGCGGCGTAGGGCGTTAGAATGGGTATCTAATAGCTTTGAGGTTTGGGATGAAATATCGCTTGATACCTAAAATACGCATAACAAAGTTATAAACCTGACATTTTGGGCTACGCTTCGTTCTGTGCATTCGCTGCGCTCATTGTTGCACAGCACTACGCTCCACTCAAAATGCAGGTTATAACGGCGTTATGCGTGAAGGAAGCGCCGAGTGAGTAGCGAAGATTGGTATAGGAACGAAGAGTGGAGCGAAGAAATTGAAAACAAGTTCTTCGAGAAGCTTAAGCGTGCTCGCCGAAAAGAACAGTATTTGCGAATCCAGGCTTGTACCATTGCCGGTACAGAGCCTGATGTTGCACTTTCATTACTGGAGCAATACTTCGAGCTAAACGATGAGTTCGATCATGCTCAGGCTTACTGTGATATGGCAACTGCATATATCGCTAAAGGTGAAATTGCGAATGCAATCAACTCTTATGGTAAGGCCTTAGAGCGAGAGTCGGCATTTCCAAATCTAAAAACGGATGCATATATTCTCTATCCACTGCTTATTGTAGAGAATAAGCTTACTAAATTGTATCCGTCTGCCAACGAAGTCCTAGATGAACATCAGAAGCGATTAATGTTTCCAGTTGATCATTTTCGGTGGCATGCTGCAAAGGCGATTATTGCCGCAGAAATAGGTAGCAATGCGTTGGCGGCTGAGCATGCGCGCATGGCTTTCGACGCTGCAAAAATTAAAAAGTCGGGTTTTCGCTTCCATCAAAGTCTTGGTTTGGTTGGCAAGAAATATAAAGGTGTGGTAAGTGAGCTGCGAGCAATTCACGCATAACAAACCGCTGTAGACGCACGCGAGGCGTGCTGGGACAAAAACACGTGGGCTGTCCTCGCTTCGCTTCGCTCGATATTATAGCCCACGTATTTTTGCCCCTAAGCGGGGTGTTATATTCAATCGGATAGTTATTTACTATGACTCGAAAGTTTATAGAAACTGGCCCTGGACTACCTAATTGGCCTAATCCTATTAGTCACGCGGTCGTTGTTGGCAAAATGTGTTTTGTCAGTGGACAACTTTCAGTAAATGAAGGCGGAGAGTATGTTGAAGGCACAGTTGCAGAGGAAGCCACGTTAGCGTTCAATAATGTTTTCGCAGCATTGAAAGCCGCTGGATTTGATAAGTCTGAAATCGTATATATCGATATTGCATTTTCGGATCTCGCAAAATTAGAAGAGGTCACCCACGTATTTTTTCCCAATGCGGGGTGTTATTTAACTTGGAATGGTCAACATGGATAGTGATTTAATCGTAATAAGTGCTTTAATCTTAGGGGTTCTGATTGGGAGACTTTCAACCCCCAATATTAATCACTCTTCAAAGCATCTAGAGAAAAAAGTCGATGCAATTATCAAGCATTTAGGTGCGGAATTTAAACCGTACAAAAACACACCTAACGCGGTGTTTGCTGCGCTTGATAGCGGCGAAAGAGTCAAAGCTATTAAACTTTATCGCCAATTTTCTGGTGCAAGTTTAAAGGAAGCATCTGAGGTGATTTCTTATCTGGAAAATAACCGAGATTCCGTTACATAATAAACTAATGTTGAGGCAATAAAAACGCAGTCTCTGTTTTGCAGTCTTGCCCATACGTTTTTGCCGCCAAAACAGGCCGTTAAGCCTCACGGATGAGTGATATGAAAAAATTTTTTTCCATTGTCTTTTTATGCGCATTGAGTAGCTTCTCTTTAGCTAACGATGACTATTCCAGCCTGAGACAAGAACTAATCCAGATGATGGAACTGGACCAACGAACATTACACGGAAAAGCTGGACTGGATTTCGATAATCTTCGCGTTAAGCAAGCTAACAGAGTTCAGCAAATTGTTACTGAGTTTGGCTGGCCTACTCCCGATATGGTTGGAACAGACGCTTCGCAGGCGGCATGGATTGTTGTTCAACACGCCGACAACGATAAAGAATTTCAGTACAGGATGCTTAAAATCATGCGGCCTCTGGCATTAGAAGGAAAGATTAATCCTGCTAATTACGCATATCTTTATGATAGGACTCATAGTCCGCAACTTTACGGAACTCAAGGTAAGTGCGAAGGCACTGATTTTATACCATTTCCAATCCAGGATATTGAAGATATTGATAGTAGAAGGCGTGAGATGAAAATGACTCTAGCCCAAGCATATTGGGATATGGCATCAGAACGAATGTGTGGTCGGAAGTAAGGCTTAACAACCAAATCAGGGGGGCAATTACATGCAGGGTCCCGTCACTTCGTTGCGTATTTTAGCCTGCATGTTTGTGCCCGTATACGGGCATTAGGTATCTACAAGGAAAGTAAACTCCATGAGCTACGATCAGAACAGAAAAAAATTTGCTATCAACTTTGCAATTGCAGGTATTGCGCTAACGCTATTGGCTTTTGTCGTACTTATGCTATTGGTGCCTCTTGGAAGTTTAAAAACAATAATTGCTTTGAGCTTCGCAATGTTTGGAACACCATGTCTAATCGCTTCTGTGTTAGCTACAATTACTGAAAAGGCTGATTTAAACTCTCTTAAGGGCATGACAATTGGCTTATTAGTCGTGTCAGTATTGGTCGTTCTTTATTCGGTATCAATAGTGATTTTTTACAATGGAACAGGAGCAAATATTGGTGGCTTAGCTGGCTTACTCTTATCACCAATTTGCTATTGTTTTGGTGGCTATTTGGGATGGAAGTCCAAGGGCAGATTTTGATCGAATACCCAACAATATGATTTGGCTACTTGCAGGGCTGCTGGGACGCAAACACGTCGACTCTTTCCTATTTTATCCCATGTGTTTCCGCTCCTAAGCAGGGCATTTCACTCCAGCAATAGCGAAGTCTATTGCAGCAGGTTAGCTTTTAATTTTGAGCTTCTTGCAATAAATTGCTGTTTAAGCTTAAATTTGTAGCTTTCCTGGGGGCATGGATGTCACATGTATCTTGGATTTTATTACTCCAACTAATCTCATCACCTAGTAAACGTATGCAGATGCGCAGTGTAAAGCATGGTTAAAGTACAACAAGGATGTTTTAAGTGAAGGTAACTTGGTTTTTAGTCGTTTTTTTTCTTAGCGGATGCGCGAGCATTCCGCTGAGTACAATGTTGAAATTCAGTTCTTTTCAAAAGGGTGATTTTGTTGCCCTTGAACCCACAGACATCAAAGCAAAAATCATAATCGATCAGCCTGTCGAAATTGATATTGATAAAGTTGACCTGGGACTTGAGCTGGAAACTGACCAGGGCAGTAGGATTTACCAGTTTCCATTAGCGTTAATTGAAAGGCGTTCTATTCCAGCCAAAGAAGGTTGGCTTGCAGCTGATGAGGCCAAAACGGAATATACTTTTAATTTGAGCGCTGAATCTGTTAAAAACTTTCAAGAAGTCCAGCAATTACTGACCAAAAGTAGTGGCGGAAAATTCGCATTCTCGGTTAATTCTGGGTTTGAAAGTCTGCCGACTGATCTCAGAAGTGTTAACTTGTCGATACTTTTGAAGCTAGAAAACAACGAAGACTTCGTACCAATTTTCGAAGATGCTACAATCGAAATCAAGCATGATAGCTAACAATCAAAGGTTGGGCACACAACCATACCAGGCTCTGCTGCGCAGTTTCGCTATGGGTTTGTGTCGCAATTCTATGGCGTGATCCCCTCAGGAGTAATAATGAAAAAGGTATTAAAATATTTGGGTATTGGAATATTGTCCGTTGTCATCTTTTTCATGGGCATCGCCATTCTCGCTTCAAGCAAATCTGTAGATCATGAGTTGGTATTTTTACCCTACATCGATAAAGTGATTCCAGAGTTATCAACGTGGGAACAAAAAGCGTACAAAGAAAACATGAGTAAAGAGGTCTTTGAGGGGATCGCCGTGCTCAATGGAATTTGTATCTGAGCAAATTTTCTCAGCTTGGCAGCTTGCAAAGTATTGGAGTGCCAGAGTTACAACAAACCAGTACAGTTTCACCGATGGGTGGTTCTTCTACTACCTATGCAGTTTATTTGGTGCCGGTAACATTCGATACCGGATTAGCCCATGTTCAGTTAGGCTTACAGTCTAAAGACGATAAAATACAAATAAACAGTGTTAAATTCTTATCCGATATTCTTATGTTGTAATAAGTAAAGGATTATGTACGTTCAACACCCGCTGCGCTCGCCAGGAACAAAAAAAACGTAGGCTCCCTTCGCTTTACCCGATATTGTGCCTACCTATATTGTCGGTTAACTGAGTGTTTTATTTCGAGGATTGTAAGTGAATTTTGTATGCAGTTTCCGGGCAATCGCCTGGTTATACATAGTATTCGGCAGCTTCGCCGTTCTTACCGGGGGAGCTTATGTTGCCATCGCAATTACTCAAGGCGGTGGTGATCCAACTGGTGCTTCTATACAAGTTTTTCTGGCTTTAACTCTTGTGATCTCAAGCGTTTGTTTTCTGAAAAAAGTACCTGCAGCTCTGACTGCCTTAAAAATACTGACCGGAATACTGATAGTCTTATTGCCGTATAATCATGCCATTTCAGGCTATCAAAATAGTACTGGCAGTTGGATAAAGCTAATACTCTATATCGTTCCGCTTTGTTTTATATTTCTTAAACTCAACTCTTCGAGTGCTAAGCGCGTTGTGAAAAGTGGCGAATGATAACAAGCAGTGTTTTCGCCACTACGTCTATGACTCAAAGCCAGGCGATAAGTGTTGGGGGGAAATTTGAAGCTACTTTTGACTATATTGATTGCAGCTGCGGTAGAAATCATCCTTCTTTATCCAATCACCTCGATGTTTGGTACTTGCGCATCATTCCCCCTGGAAGATCTGTTTTTTGCTATTTATTGGCCTTGGGCTAAATGGCTGCTTTCTCTGGGAGTCAATCATTTTTGGGCTACGTTTTTAGTTGTAGCAATTCCAAACAATTTTATTGGGGGGGTGGTAATATTCCTGAGCACAAATTGCCAAGCTCGTTTAAAGCCTGGGGGTAGGGAAGTGGTGTGCAAAAAGCCGCGCTTTAACCAGCCAAACCAGCAGCGTTAACTTGAAAATACTAATAAGGGCCGGATTATGCCGGATACAGTGATTATTGGAATGCCAGTAATAGTGATTTTATTACTCGTTGCAATGCTAAGGCTAAAACCGTTATCCAGCTATATGGCGATTGTTGGGCTAGGGGTATTGTCATCGTTCATAGTAGAGTTTGTGTTTTGCTCTGCGCTTAAAACGCAATGCGAGCCTGATCCCTTAAACGCAGTTGGTCTCTTTTTTCATTCAGTATATGTAATCGTAATTTGCTCGGTTATTTACCTGTTTTGCCGCATAAGTTTAAAAAAGTCGGGGGTTAAATGGCTACTAAACATTGGAGCTTGACTCTCAATCCGGCCAGGATAAGCGCCCGTTTGCTTTGGGCTAAAGCTTTGTTTTAATGTAGTTACTACTTGTTTGTTCCTGCTCGGAATAAAGGACTAATCGATTAATATGAACAGTGCTCTTTTTAAAACGCTACTCATTTTGTCTTACGGGCCTTCGGTGTTTCTGGTGATTTTTGCGTTAATGGTGAGTCCGCTTTGGGCAACCGTGTTTTTCGTTGAACCCTCCAGTGGCCTATTGGCCGCTGTGATGCTGCTTATATGTGGCCTTAGCGGTTTGCGCGGGGTAGTTTTGCTGTTAACTTTGGATAAGCGGCATCTTGATTCAAGAGCGCTATTATACCGATTGGTCATTTATTTGTTGTTAGGAATGGGGGCATCTTTATTTGCCTCGATAGGATTAGTTAGCACTAATTGGGCCCTATCGCTGGTTTTGTGCCTGCCTGTACCGACTACGTTATATTTGATTCATCTGAACCGATACTATTTCTACAAATTCGTTTGTGAGAAGTCAAAGGTTGCTTACCAGTAAGGCTTTGCAAAATGAAACGAATAAATGTAGTTGGCACCAGCGGGAGCGGTAAATCACATTTTAGCAGCCGACTTGCAGCAAAGCTCGATGTGCCGTATATCGAAATGGACGCCGTATTCTGGTTACCCAACTGGCAGCATCGGGAGCTTAAAGACTTTATCGCCGCACTTGAGCCGTTGCTTGAACAAGAGTCATGGGTATTAGACGGCAATCAGTCCAAAACCAATGCGTTTAAATGGCAATACGTCGATACTATCGTGTGGTTGGATTACGGCTTTTGGCATACGTTTAAACAAATGCTGATTCGCTCCGTTAGGCGTGCCTACACAAAAAAAGAGATTTGGCCCGGTACGGGAAACAAAGAGTCCTTCAGGCGTAATTTTTTCTCCTCAGATTCGGTAGTGCTTTGGATGCTGCGTAATTATTGGAAAACCAGAAAGAAATACGCCAAACTGTTTAACAGCCCGGCAACACAAGCAATAAACTGCATCCGGCTGAGTTCACCCAGACAAGCCGAGCAGTTCCTGGCAAGTGCGGCGGGCGGTTAAAGCGGTAGTGCAGCAGTTTGCAGTATACAAGGGGCTCAGGACTAAGCGTCACAGAGCCAGCCCGAGTCGGCCCAAGGTAGGGGTTTGCTGTTCAATTAAAAAGGAGTTTTATAATGAGCACGTACTATTTGATCGTAACTGCCGCAATGGCAATATTTTTCTGTACACCGGTATTAAGGTGATTGTTGCAAAGAAACCCTTGCTGATCGCTTCAAAAATATTCATGGTAATAATGCTTTTTGCACTGCTGCCTAAAGTCATTTTGATATTCGAATATCAACTTTCTTCTCCCGGTGACTTAGGGCTCATCGCTTATATCAGCCCGCTGATGACATTCGTTTTGTTAGCTTTTTGCTGGATCCAACTTAAAGGCTATATAGCGATAGGTATTTCTGATGAGTCATTCAGACATTCATTACATTACGCGCTGCACAAAAATAGTATTGAATTTGAAGAGCAGCTTTCGTTAATCAAACTGAAGGATATGAAGGCCGATCTGCAGGTGTCTGTGCAAAGCTGGATGGGTACCGGGCAGCTTAAGCTGAAAAATGGTAAATCAATAACAACAGGGAAATGAAACATGCTATCTGAATTAGTCGTTAAGCTATATTCCTTACTGCTGGAAATTGCCTTGTGGGTAATGTTGGTGGTGGGTTTTGCGGCGGGGTTTAATGTAAACGGCCTGTGGGGCGGTATTCTCGGGCTTATAATGGCGGCCATATTTGGTGCTGTTTTTCTTGGTGGCCTGCTTGTACTCAATGATATTCGTAAAAGGTTAACCGCGCTCGAAAAGCGCGGTTAACGGCCAAAAGGAATTCTAACCATGGTAGTTACAAGCTGGAAGGTAGGGTTCTGGTTTTGCTTTTTTGTTCTGCTGGTGTCCAATGGCTATTGGTGTTTGGTTGTTATAGACCAGGCAGCAACAAATAAGTACACCGAAATGGAGCTTTACTCACAGAAGCAAGCTAATAATGAGCTGGGAAACCTCATCGTTAGCGGCATTGCGTCTACCTCTAAAAAAGACGTAGTTTTTCTTTTACGTCAGGCTAATCCTGATGCCTTTATTGTGGATGATAAGGAACGGGTGGTTTATCAGAATATGAGCTTTTACTTTAAAAATGACAGGCTTGTGAGTATTGGCGAGCCAACATCAAAGAAGGCGCGTTAAACCTGTGAGGCGTGGGCGACGTTTCATTTCTACCTTGCAGTCCACAGAAAGGAGGCGATTGTGGCTAAGCCTGATTACGAAAACTATACGATAGCTGAATTGTTTGATTGCAGGGAACAGATCGATAAGCAAGCCTGGCCAGAACGGTATCAGGAAATACGAAAGTATATAGCCATTCGACAACAGGATCCGAAGCAAAACAGAATACATGATGAGATCGTGTTTGCTAATTTTTGCCAGGCGTTAAGCTATGAGCTCTCGTGTTCCATCGATGACAACCTTTGGCCTTTATTAAAAGTATTTTCTAAATCCGCCCGAAGTACTAAGCCCGCTGCTTTTGAGGATAAAGTGTGTCCGGTTTGTAGCGGAGATTTGGATGTGTCTCATAAGTGGGGGAGATGGAAGGTTTTCTGTTATGCCTGCAATATTGGCTATGCTTTTCAGGAGAATCACCAGTCTAATCTTTGGTAGCTAAGGTCCCGCCACGTTGTGGTTTATTTTATTAATTTGGTTAGCTCAGCTATCAGCGAGAGTAAGCTTAAAAATCATAGAAGGTAGAGAGTGAGAATAGTCGTAGTTTTAGCCGGATGTTTTTTGCTGGCAGGGTGTAACGCCCTGTTAGGCGTGCCAGAAAACATGGATGAACAGGGTTGGAGAACGATTTACCTTATTGCTTTTTTTGGTGTATGTCTGGTGCCGGTTATCACCTTGATCACACTCTTTGTGGTCAGGCTCACAAAACCCACTTTTATCCGTCACCGTAAATCACTTTTTGTTTTTTCTGGCGCCATGTTTATGCTGATGTTCTGTGCCTGGTTGGTAATGGAGTTCTCCTTACCTGATACAGCAAATATACGGCTGGATCTGTTTATTGTGATCCCGGCCTTTGCGATGCAGACGTTATTAATTGCATTGTCTGGTTACTGTTATGTCAATAGCCGAAGGGATGGCGGATAACATGACACTTTTCAAAATGCTATCCTCTCGCAGCAAACCTAAGCGTTTGACGATTTCCAGGTAACGAAGGCATTGCTTAAAGATTTAGGGTCAACAGGAAGCGCAAAGATGAAAGACAAGGATTTTAAAAACTGGCAACAAAAACGAAAGCAGGGGGCAGTAAAATTCACCCTCGTACAAGGCCTGCTGTGCTGGGGTATACCAATGTTTATCGTCATGACCTTTGTAGTAAACGACGTGTTTGACGAGCAAGGCGTAATCCAGTGGGCACAAGTGGTCATTGGCGCAGTAACCTGGTCTATTGGCGGCTGTTTGTTTGGTGGTTTTTTGTGGTTTGTTACAGAAGGGCAATATCAAAAAGAATTACAAAAGCGCGGCAACACGGAGCAAAGTACCTGATGAGGTTTTGTTACCAACGGACGCTGCCCGCCGGGATAAAAGTCGGTCTACTTTGCAGATGAACCGGTTTACACAGAAAGCAGAGTGGTTGCTTGCTGTTTTTGTAAAACAATACGGCTACATCGTTGTTGGCGTGTTTATTTTTTCTTTTTTATTTACGCTGTTTTTCGGTAACTACCCACAATGGCAGGATAATGCATACCATCAGGCCCTGAAACAGTATTTCGAGCCGGAGTTACAACATGTTACTTTTAATGGCATGAACACTTCGCAGCAAGTGATCAAACTGATTTTTACCTATTCTGATGGTGCCGATCTCGCCACCACAAATTATCTGCGCCCGCATAAACAAGAACTCAAAGCCGAGTGGAAAGCCACAATGCTCAATCTGGTTTGTGTTCACGATGACCTGCGAAAGCAGTTACAAAAAGGCCGAAAAATTGATATCGATTTGCGGGATGGCAATAGCCAAAGCCGGGTCAGCATGATCACCAATATGGTTATCACTAATGGCAGGTGCTAAATCTCGTGAAACCCCTAAGCCCCCAGAAACGATAAGAAACACAAACTATGCAACCGGATTATAAAAACTATAGTGTAGATGAACTCTGTGAAGCGCTTGACTCAATTAATAAACAGGCCTATCCGGAGCGGGTGGAATCGATAAAGGCCGAATTAAAACTTAAGGGCTATTCTGAGCCAGTGGAACCGGTTGAAGAAGTATTCGCGGAACCCGAGGAGGAAGAAAAGCCCTTAGGGCCGATATCTCAGATTGTTGCGGTGCTGTTGGCTATTCTCTTTTCATGGTTTGCATTCAGTGCAATTCAAACCGGTTCTATAAGTGGCCGAAGAGGCCGAGAATACACTTATGAGTCCTCGCCAATGATGTTTTTATTTTTGCTGTCTGTCGATATTTTAATGATAGTGATGCCTCTTTACGCTGTCATCAAATCCCGGTGGCTCTCGCCAAGGCATTAAAAAGGCTCCCTCAGGAGCCTTTCATTATTTATTGGCTTTTACGGTATTCTTCGTAATCCATGTTGCTGAGCCAAACCGTTTGGTAAGGTTTTAATTGCACAAAGCCCAGAACATCTTCTATCTGGTCGCGGGTGATCAAATCAATCCAGTTGTCGGTGCCAATCAGGTTCAGATCAGATAACAAAATAGATTGTTCTTCATCAGTCACGTTAGAAATACAGAAAATGCTTTGTCTGCGATTCAGGCTCTGACGCCAGTAACCAAACAGTGACGGGCCCAACTGTAAGGTAAACTGCGTAGCATTGGGGTGGAAAGCTTCCTGCGCCTTACGGATGCGGATCAACTGCGACAACCGTGTTAGCACCTTATGATGTTGCGAATAAGGGGAGTCCAGCTGTGATTCCAGTTCAGAGTAATCCCAGCGTTTGCGGTTAATCGAACGGTTCTGGCCGGTATTCGCCACTTTATCGTAGTCGTTAGAAGTACCCAGTAAGCTGTGAATATAAAGCCCTGGAATACCTTCCATACCAAGCATCATTGCGTGAGCACACAAGAATCGGTCGACCTGGTATTTATCCGGGCCTTTTACCGTGCCTTGCATGGCATCAAACAGCGTAATGTTGATTTCGTATGGCTTTTGCTGGCCATGCTCACTGGAACGCCACGAAATGCGGCCGCCAAAGTTTTGCATCGACTGCACCAGCGTACCAATTTCCTCGTCACTCAGCAGGCCTTCTGCCGGACGTAACCCAATGCCGTCGTGGGAGGCAATAAAGTTAAAGTAGGTGGTACCGTTCTGCGCTGGTGGCATACTCATCATCCAGCTCTTAAGGTAAGTACAGTCACCGGTGACCATGGTATTCACCAACAACGGCGGTAGCGAGAAGTTATAAATCGCGTGGGCCTCGTTGGCGTTACCAAAATAGGTCAGGTTCTCGCGATTGGGAATGTTGGTCTCAGTAATAATAATAATACTGGGATCCACATGCTCAATCAGCGTTCTCATCAGGCGAATGACTTCATGAGTTTGCGGCAGGTTAATACATTTAGTGCCAATGATTTTCCATAAAAAGGCCACCGCATCCAGGCGGAATAACTTGGCGCCGTTATCAATGTAATGCTTGATGATTTGAATAAAGGTGATCAGTACCTTGGGATTTCTAAAGTCAAAATCCACCTGGTCGTGGCTGAATGTACACCACACATGCTGGGTACCGTTTGCCGTTTCTGTTTCACGCAGTAACGGGCTGGTGCGCGGGCGGGTCACATCAGTTAAATCTGCCGTAGGATCAGCAGTTAAAAAGAAGTCGCTGCCCGGGCCTTCGCCTTTGATAAAGTTGTCGAACCACATACTGCGCGAAGAGCAGTGGTTGATCACCAAATCAAACATCAGGCCGTACTCGGCCGCAATGCGGTGTACGTCCGACCAGGTACCCAGTGATTCGTTGACACTTGAATAGTTTATTACCGAAAAGCCGTCATCAGAGCTAAACGGGAAGAAGGGCAGGATATGGACTTTGTTAACGGTGTTTTTGCAGTAGGTATGTAAAAACCTGAACAGCGTAAACAAGGGGGACTCGTGTTCGTTGATCACGCTGTCACCGTAGGTGATCATCACGATATCCTGCTCATCCCAGTAATTTCTGTGCGGCTCGGGGATCACTATGTCATCTTCCTGGTTCAGGCCGATGGTGTTCATCAGCTCTGTGGCCAGCTCGCCAATCGGCGTGCTGGTTACCACATCTGCATAGATAAACTGAAGATGATGACTAATTTTTTCGTGTAAGTAATCCCAGCGTTTTGTCATTGATTATCCTTTAAATTCTTCTGTGTCAGCTTCAACCGCTTCGAGCAGGCGATCAAGAATGTCGGGTACCGCACTTGTTACTCGGTTCCAGCTTGGAATAAATGGCGTTTCCATTGGATTTTCCAGGAAATGCTGACCGGCTTTCATAATGTTACTGGCAAACATTTCCACCGCTTTTTCTTCGCTGTGAATGTCCAGTGACAGGCCGTTCATTACCGCATCGTTGTGATAGGTCTCAATAAAGTCCAGTGCGATACGGTAGTAAGTGGCTTTAATCGAGCGGAACATTTCATTACTGAATGATTGCCCCTGGGTTGCTAACTTACGGAACAGGGCTTTGGTAATGTCGATAGACATTTTGGATAAGCCGCCTTGTTCGTTATTCAGCGACAGATCCTGGTGTTTATGGTCGTAAGTTTCAGCGATATCGGCCTGACATAACCGGTTGTGCGAATAGTTACGGTGCATTTCCGACAGTACGCCAATTTCCAGACCCCAGTCACTCGGGATGCGGATATCGTTAAGTACGTCGCGACGGAAAGAGAACTCACCGGCTAACGGGTAGCGGAAGCTGTCCATAAATTCGATGTATTCGTTGTCACCCAGCGTACGCTTAAGTGCGCGCAGCAGAGGCGTAACCAGCAAGCGTGATACGCGACCGTTGATTTTACCGTCGGCGACCCGGGCGTAATAGCCCTTACAGAACTCATAGTTAAACTGTGGGTTGGCGACCGGGTAAATCAGGCGGGCCAGTAAGTCACGGTTATAGGTAATAATATCGCAATCGTGTAAGGCCACCGATTCGGCTTTATTTGAGGCCAGAATATAGCCCATGCAATACCACACATTGCGGCCTTTACCCAGTTCCTTTGGCGCCAGATCAAGAGCCTGAAGCTCTTCATCAATGGCTTTTAAACGTGGGCCATCATTCCATAAAATACGGTGGTGTTGTGGCAGGCGGCTGAAAAAGCCCTGGGCATGGCGGTACTGGTCCAGGTTGGCCCGGTCCAGTCCGATAACAATTTCAGACAGGTAAGGGACATTCGTGAGTTCGTCAACGATGTGGCCCAATGCCGGTCCTTCAAGCTCTGAAAACAGTGATGGCAGGATAAGTGCCATCGGACGTTTCTGAGAAAAGCGTAACAGCTCAGCTTCGAGTGCTTCAGTCGAGCGGCTGGCGAGATTGTGTAGCGTTGTCACGACACCATTTTGGTAAAAATCGGCCATGTGTCCTCCTAATCTTTCAATGAAAGCAATTGTGTAAGCGTTTCTGTCCAGCCCTCAGGGCCTAGTTTTGTGCTGGTATATACGTTATCTTTTTTATCCAGTGGGGGAGGCTCATGCGTGGGTGACGCTATGCGCACGGCAATATCGGCAGCTTCCATCATGGCGATGTCATTTTTACCATCGCCTAATGCAATAGACGTTGCAGTAACCGCCGATTGACGCCGATACTCCTCCATGAACCAGCTTAGTGCCTTACCTTTAGTACAGTCTCCGGAAATATGGATGAAACGCCCGCCTTCCAGCGGTGTCGCGCCACGTTCTCTGACTGACTCGATAAATTCGGCTTTGCGAATATCACTACCAAGCCACATTACCGGTTCGCCAAATTGGCGTTTGGCTGCTAAGCGGGCTTCATCCTCGCTCAAACCGGTGGCAGCCATTAAATCTTCGGTGCTCATTTCGCTGAAGTGAGTAAATTCACCGGCGAAATCTGCTTTAACGATTTCAAGTAATTTTAACCAGTAGCCCTTTGATGAAATAAACGACTTACACCAAAAACCGTCCTGCCAGATGGTACCGGCCGGTTTTTGTTTAAAAAAGCCGTGTGGAATATAAGCCGCTGCGCCGTTCTCCACCACAAACGGGCCGTTTAAACCGATCTTTTCCCGTAGCTCGGTCATCTCTGCAAAGGTTTTACTGGTATTGGGTATCACCGGTATCCCGCGCTCCGCCAGTGCATCCAGCGTGGGCTGCGCGGCGGCAAAGCTATAGGTATGATGATCCAGCAACGTGCCGTCCATGTCAGTAAAGATCACAGTACTTGATTGATCCATTAAACAGCCTTTTCTACATGAGTGATTTGACGGGTTTCGTCCAGATGGTAAACGTAATTACACTGCTGCGGCAATGTTTCCAGACTCTGCTCTGTTAAGCGTTGATAATGCTGTATAAACCGTTCGATTTCGAGGTCGGTCATAATGCCACTGTGCGCTTCAGATGAACCCAGTTTAGCAGCCAGTTTATGTTCCTGCTCTTTGCGCCAGCTATACACCTGATCAAAAGAGGGCGCTTTCAGCATTACCCAGAAGGACATTTGCTCAAACAGCGCCTGGTAGGATTCAGCCAGCTGTTTATTGACATAATGACGCCAGGTGCCTAATGGGTCCTCATCATGCTCCAATGCGTTAACCGGATCTGCCAGTTGAGCTTTGGTTTGTGGTTTTACGCCCCAACACCAGCCTTCAACCAGCACAATATCCGGCGGCGAATGGATAACCGGCCACTCAACCACTGGGAATGGGTTGTCAATAGCTTTATTAAATCGAGGAATAGATACAGTGCCGTACCCCCGTAAGCGGTCGAAGGTAGTCTGGGCCAGTGATACATCATGAGTGCCGGGCACGCCCCGGGTAGCCAGTAGCGGGTGAACTTTTATCGCCAGCGCGTTACGGCTAGACTTGTCCAGATAAAAATCATCCAGCGATAACGACACCACATTGAGCTTTTTAAATTCGCTCAGATAAAACACTAAAAAGTCGCACAGCGTTGATTTTCCCGAGCCCTGGCAACCATTCACGCCAACAAAATAGGGCTTCTTTGCACTAATTTGGTGCTCATGGATTTCATCTGCTAATGGGATGAACCATTTTTGTGCAATGTCGCGATAACTCTCTGGAAGTTGATGCGCCGCAAGAAATGTAGAAATATCCATAAAGCTGCCTTAGTTATTGATGATTCGCACAGCATACTTGTAATTTTGTTACAACATTTGTGCCAATTCAGTCGATAATTACTGCTTAACGATCCCTTATGGTTATGATTGCACAAAAAGCGATCGAATGCAGGTGTCAGCATGCTTTAAGAAGCGGTTTACCCCTTGTTTGCTATGATCACTGCCCGTTTCGGGGCGGGGTAACCCTCAATCGTTTTAGAGAGGTCTTCGGGGTCAAGAAAATCCACCAGGGAATGATTAGTCATCCAACCGGTTGCGCGCTGTTCTTCGGTACTGGTTACACACTCATCCACCACCTGGCAATCGGTAAAGCCAAGTCGTTGTAGCCACACCAACAGTGCTTTTGAGCTGGGAAGAAACCAAACATTGCGCATTTGCGCGTAACGCTCACCTGCCATTAATACGGTTTGCTCGTCACCATCAACCACCAGTGTTTCCAGCACTAACTGACCGCCTTTGCGTAATTGTGACTTGAGCTGTTGTAAAAACTCCATGGGGTCGCGACGATGATAAAGCACGCCCATCGAAAATACCGTATCGAATGCGCCTAACGGCTGCATCTGTTCAATGCCCAGGGGTAAAAAATGCACTGGTGCCTGACCAATAAACTGCTTAATCGCTAAAAACTGAATCAGGAATAACTGAGTAGGGTCGATGCCGTAAACGCCAGCGGCGCCTTCGCCATACATACGCCACAGATGGTAACCACTGCCACAGCCTACATCCAGTACCTGTTTGCCTGCCAGCGGTGCCAGGTGAGGTAAAACCCGTTCCCACTTCCAGTCGGAGCGCCACTCGGTATCAATATGAATGCCATGAACGTGATAGGGCCCTTTGCGCCATGGCATAAACTGGCGGAGTAACCCTTCAATCTGTTTTTGGGTATAGGTATCGATGTCTGTTGCCGCCCCGATGGTGACGGACGCTTTAAAATCGAATGCACTGGCCTCAGTGGCAGGCAACTTTGCCACCAGTTTTAGCCACTTTTTAAACTCACCGTGCAGCGCGTTGCTGTGCCACTCATCCATTTGCCGGGGCAGGGTGTTGAGCCAGTGTGACAAAGGCCCGTTAAGCAGTTCTTTGTAACAGCTGTGAAAGAGTTCAGATGCAGACATAGATAGTCAACCCGGATTATTTGATTGCCACTAATGACATAAAGTTAAAACAGCGGTACCACATTACTACATCAGCAAAGCCGGCTTCTTTAAGGCGCGCCTGATGAATATCAAAGGTGTCGATAAGCATGACATTTTCCAGCGCCGCGCGTTTCTGGCTGATCTCAAGCTCGCTGTAACCGTTCTGGCGCTTAAACTGCAGGTGCAAATCGTTGATCACGTCGTTGCCGCGCTCATCCTCGTGGCGAATTTTTTCTGAGATAACAAAAATGCCGCCCGGTAGCAGGCCGTCGTAGATTTGCTTAATAATAGCAGCGCGTTCCGGTGGTGGAATAAACTGCAGAGTAAAATTCATCACCGCCATCGACGCGTTGGTAATGGCTTGAGATTGCGCAAACCCCTGCTTTACGGTGATAGGGTTGGGTAACTGAAAAGCTTCAACTTTACGCTGACAACGCTCAACCATAGCTGCTGAGCTGTCTACAGCAATAATATCACAGTGGTCTGCGGGGCAATGGCGCGACACAGAAAATGACGCAGCGCCTAAAGAACAGCCTAAATCATACACGTTGGTATTGGCTTTCACGTGGCTGGCTGCCAGCTGACCTATGGTTTCGATAATGGTTTGGTAACCGGGAATAGAGCGGCTAATCATGTCGGGAAATACATCCGCAACGGCATCATCAAACTGAAAATCGCTGACCTGTTTTAAAGGCGTAGCAAACAGATTGTCTTTATTCGACACGATAAATTCTTCTTTAGTAGCAGTTTGGGCGGCAATTTTACCCGGTGACGGCAGAAAACCAAGCCCGTAGCTAAAAAATTTCGGTAATACGGCATTCTTTACTTCAATCGGTTAACCTTTAGTATTAACCTATACCCATTGATAATAAAGACAGCCACTGAGGCACCTATTAAATGAAGTTTGTAATTGCCGACGATCATCCGCTTTTCAGGGAAGCTTTATCGGGCGCATTAACCCCACTATTTGAAGGACTGGAAGTTCTTGAAGCTGAATCGACGGATGCATTGATTGATCTCCTGGCTCGCAGCAAAGATGTCGATCTGCTGCTTCTGGATTTATCCATGCCGGGCGCCAATTGGTTTGATACGCTGTCTACAGTGAAAGAACGTTATCCATCGCTTCCCATTGTGATGGTTTCAGCCAATGATGATATCGATGTTATTTCACAGGCAATCACACTCGGGGCAAAAGGATACATTACCAAGGCAACGCCAACTAAAACTATTGCTGAAGCTATTGAGATAGTGCTTAGTGGTGAACCGTGGTTACCCGCTGACATTGCTGAAAAGATGACCTTCAATAGTGGCAACATGAATGACATGCTGGAACGCTTCAAAGAACTTACCCCTAAACAGGTATTAGTGTTGAAGTACGTCCGTGCGGGCATGATGAACAAGCAAATTGCGCACGAAATGAATGTTACCGAGGCAACGGTGAAAGCACATATCAGTGCGGCACTTAAAAAACTGGATATCAATACCCGTACACAAGCGGTGCTATTGATGGACAAGCTACAGATTAACTGATCCACTGTGATAGACCCGCAGCTTCCTCTGGTGGATATCCACCGTCACCTCGACGGTAATATCCGCCCGGAAACAATCTGGGAACTTGCCACCAGGCATAACATTGCACTTCCTGCTAAAGATCTCGATGAACTTCGCCCACTATGTCAAATTCAGGACAAAACGGCCGACTTACTGGCGTTTCTTTCACGGCTTGATTACGGCATTTCCGTACTGGCAGACGTAAATGCCTGTTACCGTATCGCTTATGAAAATATGCAGGATGCCAAACGGGCCGGGCTCGATTACGTCGAACTCAGATTTTCGCCTTATTATATGGCGCAAACGCATCAGTTAAATGTAGCGGATGTGGTGGAAGCGACGATAGCAGGCTGCGCCGACGGCAGTCGTGATTTTACGATTAAACATAATCTCATTGGGATCCTGAGCCGCACCTTTGGCACAACGGCCTGCACTCAGGAACTCAACGGTTTGCTGGCACATAAAGATCATATCACCGCACTGGATTTAGCCGGTGATGAGCTGGGTTTCCCGGCGCCTTTATTTACCGAGCATTTTAAACAGGCCCGGGATGCTGGCTGGCAAATTACAGTGCATGCTGGTGAAGCCGACGGCCCGCAGAGTATCTGGAATGCCATTGAGCTGCTAGGCGCCAGTCGAATAGGGCATTGCGTGGCCGCCAAAGACGATGAAAAGCTGCTCGCGTATCTGGCAGAGCACGATATTGGGGTGGAAAGTTGCCCAACGTCCAATTACCAAACCGCCACCGTGGTAGATACCGCCAATCACCCTATGAAAGGCTTTTTAGCGGCAGGTGTTGCAGTGACTCTAAATACCGATGATCCGGGTGTATCGGCCATTGAAATTGCCGATGAGTACCGGGTGGCCAAAGACGTTATTCAGTTGAGCGACGAGCAACTTCGGCAAATTCAGATCAATGGTGTTAACCAGTCGTTTATCTCCGCCACAGAAAAACAGCAATTGTTCGAAATGGCATTAAAGCGCTAAGCTTTGGAGCCTATTTTTTAGTGCAGATAGAATCGAAAAAGGCACCTTAAGGTGCCTTTTTAGTAACGGTTATCGTTGAATTATCTGATTGCAGCAACCAGCTCTTCCGGCGCAAAATCATCGACCGCGATAATCTTGGCGCGGCCTTTTTCGGTGCGCTTGAGCAGCTCTGCTTCTGCTTCGCTGATTAAATCCTTCGCCAGGGCTTCGTCGGCCAGTTTATCTAACTGTGTAAAGCTGCGCTTTTCGCCCAGAGCACGGCAGATAGTGTCAAACACCGGCTCTGCTGCCAGCACGTCTTCCAGCGTTTGCTCTAGCTCACCCGGCAGGCTGCCAGGCTCGCGGGTAAGGTACTGGCCCTGTCCAAGGCGGGTTCTGGCTGTGCCGGGTTGCTGCAGCAATCTGGCGATAGCATGCTCAGTGGCATCGCTCGGTTTGGATACCCGGTGGCCAAAGGGGATCAGTTTTAACTTTAACACCAGTCCCAGCCACTTAACCGGGAAGTTATCCAAAAAGTCCATCAGCGCGGTTTCCAGGTTATAAATGAGATCCTGCATTGCCCAGTGGAGGAGTGGCAGATCTTCATGTTGACGGCCTTCTTCGTCGAAACGTTTAAGGGTCGCACTGGCCAGGTAAATGTAGCTTAACAGGTCGCCAAGGCGTGCTGATAAACGTTCACGACGTTTGAGTGTGCCGCCCAGAATGCCCATAGATAAGTCGGTTAGCAGCGCCAGGTTAGCACTGTAGCCTTGCAGCAGTTGATAATAGCGGGCCGTGCTGTCTTTAAACGGAGACTGGTGGAAATAGCCTCCGGTCAGCGTAAACCAGATGCTGCGGTAGGCATTGGCAAGCGCAAAGCCAATATGGCCAAATACTGCTTTATCGAATGCCTTTATCGCTTCCTGTTCATCAGACAGTGCAGCGGCCTTAATTTCGTCCAGCACAAAAGGGTGACAGCGCATGGCACCCTGACCAAAAATCATCATATTGCGGGTCAGAATGTTAGCGCCTTCTACCGTGATAGAAATAGGCATGCCCTGATAACCACGGCCAAGGTAATTATTTGGCCCAAGCATAATACCTTTACCACCATGTACATCCATGGCGTCATTCACGGCAACTCGCGAACGCTCCGTAAGGTGATATTTACAAATGGCCGAAATAACCGAGGGCTTTTCACCCAGATCAACGCCCACGGTTGAGAAGCGGGTTACCGCATCCATCATGTATGCATTACCGCCAATGCGGGCGAGCATCTCTTCCACGCCTTCCATATGTCCGATAGGAAGCTTAAACTGACGTCTGATACGTGCATAGGCACCGGTAGACATCGCACAGGATTTGGCGCCGCCAGCAGAAGTTGAGGGCAGGGTAATACAGCGGCCTACCGACAAACACTCCATCAGCATCCGCCAGCCTTTACCGGCCATGTCTGCGCCACCAATGATGTAATCCAGCGGTACAAAAATATCCTTACCCCGCACCGGTCCGTTCTGGAATGGCGTATTAAGCGGGAAGTGGCGTCGGCCAACATCCAGCCCTTTGGTATCGTGGGGAATCAACGCGCAGGTGATGCCCAGCTCTTTCTTGCTGCCTAACAGGCCATCTGGATCGTATAGCTTAAAGGCCAGTCCAATCACAGTGGCAACTGGCGCCAGGGTAATGTAACGTTTGTCGAAAGTGAGGCGCATGCCGAGTACTTCTTCACCTTCCCATTCGCCTTTGCACACAATCCCCTGATCAGGGATTGCACCGGCATCAGAGCCCGCTTCCGGGCTGGTTAAGGCAAAGCAGGGGATTTCATCGCCACTGGCCAGGCGCGGCAAATAATGATTCTTCTGCGCTTCAGTACCGTAATGCTGCAGGAGTTCACCCGGCCCTAGCGAGTTAGGTACCCCAACCGTACTTGAAAGCACCGCGCTGGTGCCGGCCAGCTTCTGAATAACACGGGACTGGGCAAACGCAGAAAACTCCAGGCCACCGAATTCTTTTTTGATGATCATGGCGAAGAATTTGTGTTCTTTCAGGTAAGCCCAGACCTCTGGGGGCAGATCGGCGTCTTTGTGGTTAACCTGCCATTCGTCAATCATGCTGCAGACTTTGTCTACCGGTCCGTCGAGAAATGCCTGTTCTTCTGGAGTCAGACGACCCATGGGAATGGCATGCAGTTTCTGCCAGTCAGGGCGGCCGGAGAAGATCTCGCCGTCCCACCACACGGTACCGGCATCGATGGCTTCCTGCTCGGTGGTCGACATCTCCGGCATGACCTTGCGATAAAAGGCCAGCATCGGCTTGGTGAGGTAAGGGATACGGATGGATGGCACCGCAAAAGGGGCCATAACAACAATAAACACGAGCCAGCTAAGCAGCCCTAAAGAACCAAAAATAGTACCAACCAACAGTACGCCGCCTGCAACAATAATCGCATTCATTAAGGGCAGGCGTTGATAGGCGGCCACACACAGTGACAGTATTACCAGTAACACCCAAATAAAATCAGACATTTGTTCTCCTCGTCCAAGTACTCTGTTTTGAGGTCTGACCAGATATTTTAAAGCTATCCTCGCTGCGGCGAAAAATCAAGTTATAGCGTGATAACAATTGGCTTTAGCAGTGTCATTAAATAATGACGAATGGCATGTCAGGCGGGGATATCTGCAAGTCATGGAAGTGGCATGCACTATGGCATGCCACCAGAAGATTAATTGCTGCGCTTGGTGGAAAAGGCTTTTAAGCGTAAGTCGCCTTGTTCGTCACCGTCTTTAAATTGCTGTAAACGCACCAGCTGGTAGTTTAAGTCCGGCGCAAACCAGGCCAGTGTGTAGCGGCTTTTCGACTCGCGTACAATTTCGACTTTAATGGCTTCAATTTTGCCATAGGGTAAATCAACGGTTTCTTTACCCAGTACGCGCATACCGTAATGACGCTGCTGGCCGCGGTAATTAATAAAGTCGTAACTTAAATTTTCTACTCCCCGTGATAGGCGAATAGGCGCATCAAGGCGGTATAGCTGGTTATCCAGCTCGCCCTGCCAGGGCAGTGAGTAAGCTTCGTCATCTTTGTTAATTTGGATCTGCCCGCCATCATCGCCAGGAAATTCTACTTTCAGACTTTTGTCCGGGCCGGTACCGGTGCGTGAGTAGTTGTACTGCTGCGGCACCAGATGATCGCCCTCAACCATAAATATGGAGTGTTCAAAGCGTTTATCCGACAGAAAGAATTTTGAGACTTTAGACTGATAGGTCAGTGAATAAAGACCTTCGGATAATTCTTCCAGTGATATTTTGGCGGAGCCCAGATTATCGTCCCATTTGTAAGCGTAATAAACGGCTTCAAAAGGGGTGATTAGATTGGTGGAGTCTGATGGAGTGGTGTCGGCGAGCGCCGACACACATATAAAGCCTGACATGAGCGTCAGGGCCAGAGATTTAATCGTTCGCGTAACCGTTGTCCGGAAGAACTTTACCATCTAATAATGCCTTATTGTTGTTCATTTTAAGCCGGCCACTGCAATACCAGTGGACCACTAGCGGGTAAATACTACGTTCCTGCTCCTGCACCCGTTGAGCGAGGGCATCGGCGTTATCATCTTTAAACACCGGGACTTTACATTGAATGATGACAGGCCCGCCGTCAAGCTCGGGCGTTACAAAATGAACACTCAGGCCGTGTTCATCGTCACCATTATCCAGTGCACGCTGATGAGTATTTAACCCTTTGTACTTGGGCAACAAAGATGGGTGAATGTTCAATAGGCGGCCGCTAAAATGTTCGACAAACTCACTGGTGAGAATACGCATAAAGCCGGCCAGCACAACACAATCAGGCTGATAACTGTCCAGGGTGGTCAGTAGGGCCTGATCATAGGTTTCGCGGTCTTCGTACTGTTTGTGATCCAAACAGATGGCTTCGATGCCCGCATTGCGGGCTCGTTCCAGACCATATGCGTCAGGGCGGTTAGAGATAACGCAGGCAATATTCGCATTGATTTTGCCGGCCTCTACCCAGTCGATAATGGCCTGCAGGTTAGAGCCATTGCCCGAGATCATGACGCAAATGTTAGGTGTTGTACTCATGTGACTAATTGATCTCAACCTGGTTTTCGCCGTCCAGGTCGGCAATTTCACCTAACAGCCAGGCTTTTTCACCGGCTTCGTTTAATACAGCCAGGGCCGCATCCACATCCTGCTCGTCTACTACCAGGATCAGGCCAACACCGCAGTTAAAGGTACGGTACATTTCGTGAGTTTCTACGTTACCGTTGTCCTGTAACCAGTTGAATACCGCGGGCCATTGCCAGCTGTTGGCATCTACAACGGCCTTTTTGTCGTCAGGCAGTACGCGCGGGATGTTTTCCCAGAAGCCGCCACCGGTGATGTGCGAGATGGCTGCAACTTTCACGCTTTCCAGTAACTTAAGTACCGATTTCACGTAAATGCGTGTTGGGGCAAGCAGTTGGTCGATAACCGGTGAGCCGTTCAAGTCGGCATTTACATCGGCACCACTGACTTCGATGATCTTACGGATTAATGAGTAACCATTAGAATGTGGGCCGGACGAGCCCAGCGCCAGAATTTTCTGACCCGCTTTAACCGTGCTGCCGTCAATCACATCATCTGCTTCTACTACACCAACACAGAAACCCGCGATATCGTAATCGTCACCGTGATACATGCCGGGCATTTCTGCCGTTTCGCCACCAATCAGGGCACAGCCAGCTTGCTCACAACCGGTGCCAATGCCCGATACCACTGCTGCGGCCGTATCGACATTCAGTTTACCTGTAGCATAGTAATCGAGGAAAAAAAGAGGCTCAGCGCCCTGAACAATCAGGTCGTTTACGCACATCGCAACCAGATCGATTCCCACGCTGTCGTGACGCTCAAAGTCCATGGCTAAGCGTAACTTGGTACCAACACCATCTGTTCCAGATACCAACAACGGATTTTTGTATTTTTCCGGCAGTGAACACAGTGCACCAAAACCACCTAAACCACCGCGCACTTCAGGGCGGTGAGTGCGTTTGGTAACGGACTTGATGCGTTCAACGAGTTGGTTTCCAGCGTCGATATCGACACCGGCATCTTTATAACTTAATGATGTATTTTTTTCAGACACGGGTAAGCCTTGTTGCATGGACTGGTTTGAATGCGCGGATTCTACCAGTATCCGGGGGTAAGTCCAACGTGTATGCAGGGTTTACTTGGTAAATTGCACCAATGTTTAATCACGTGTCTGTATAAATTGTCGCCAGTCAGTCCGCATATTGTTTACCAGAACGCAGATAAGCCAATAATTAAGGTGAAAAACGTGTTTAAATAGATAACAATAAACCGTCCGAAGGGCGTGCACCTTTATTGCGATTAACATGGAGTTTGCGAAGCTTTTGCCCGTAGCAGAATTACTTAATTTACCGAGAAAACTCTCGCAGTTGACGGCCGCCATTACCTTACTGGTAGGTAGTGCCTGGCTCGGCATGGCCCACGCCAGTTCCACTGTTGAACTCGGTACCGGCAAGGTATCGGTAGACAACAAATCCAGCCGTGCACTTAGCAACGGCACCCGCGCAGCGCTTGAACAATTGCTGGTAAAAATCACCGGGCAACAGGATATCAGTGATTACCAAACCGTTGATGCCATTCGCCGTAATGCCAACCGTTATCTGCGGGCTTACCGCTTTACCGAAGAACAGGGCGAATTGTTCTTAGTTGCGGAGTTCGACCGCGAACTTATTGAAACCGAACTGGTTAAGCAAGGCTTGCCTATCTGGGGAAGCCGGCGCCCGGATGCATTGTTATGGCTTGCCATCGAAGATGCCGACGGTGAGCGCCGTATTGTTGATGACGGCAATCAGAGTGAACTGGCCAGAATGACGCGTCGCCAGGCTGAAACCCGTGGCGTGCCTTTGGCGCTACCGCTAATGGATCTGGACGACACGCTCACCATTAATGGCTACGATGTGTGGGGGTTATTTCCCGAACAACTGGCCGACGCCGCCCGTCGCTATAATGTAGATTACGTGTTGGCAGCAAGGTTATACCCGAACCGCACCCGCGAAATAGTGTATCGCGAGCCAGAGCGTCCGGTATCATCCCGGTTTATCCCGGAACCTTTTAATGTGCCCGCGCTGCGGCTAAATGAATTCGGCGAGGTTATCCTACCTTTACCGGCAGAAATCGACGCAATTGAAATGTCATGGGTCGAAAAAGAATCTGCCAGCGGACCTGTGTTTACTCAGGAAGAGTTTTCAACGGTGGCGGCGCGAGCCAAAAAAGGCCGCTACTCGCTGGATTATTTGTATCTGGCTGCCAATCAGGGCGCTTATCAGATCGCCCATGATACGCTCATCGGCGATGAACCCGAAGCGCTGCTAACCACCTTTATTAACGACTACGCTAATTATCTTGGTCAGAATTTTTCGATCTTACCTACCAACGGCGACGCCGCCCAGACAATTGAAATCTCGGTAGGTAATCTATCGAGCCTGGCGGGCGTAGTTGCGGTTCAAAACTATTTGAAGAACCTCAGCGTGACCGACAAAGTCATGCTGGTTAAACAGCAGGGGATGGTGAGCACATTTCACCTCAACCTGTTGGGCACAGAGCAGGATCTGCGCTCTGTGTTGTCACTCGATAGCCAGTTGCAGCCTTTGACCGATGCCTTTGGTCAGCCTCTTCAGGGCATGCATTACTTCTGGAGTCAGTAACCATGCAGTTGCCGTTACCGGTTACGCTTCCTGATGATGAGACCTTCGATAGCTTTATTCCCGGCGGCAATGATGAGGTGATGTCGTTACTAAGTTGTGTGGCCAGCCATTCGCCCAACTGGCGCGGCGAACCGGCACTGGCGTTACTGGATGCGGCATCGATTCCGCTTATCAATCTGGTGGGCAGCTCCGGGCGGGGCAAAAGCCATTTGCTTTATGCCACATGCCATCAGCTGGCGGCGAGAGAGATACCGCATGCTTATGTGAATTTTACGGACGTGGTTAACCTGTCACCCAAGCTGCTTGAAGCGCTCGAACAACTGCCGGTGATTTGTCTGGATAATCTGGAAGCCATTGCCGGCCATGCGGCATGGGAAGAAGCGGTATTCGACCTGATTAACCGCGTAAGCGAAACACGAATTGGCCTGCTGATTGTGGCCGCGCAGTCTGGCCCGAATGCCAGTAATGTGCGGCTGCCAGACCTGCGTTCGCGGATCAGTGCCGGTTTAACTTACCAGTTAGTGTCGCTCAACGATGAACAGCGCGGTGAGGTGTTAAGTTCGCGGGCACAGCAGCGGGGCTTGTCATTGTCGGCTCAGGCACTGCACTATCTGCTTAATCACAGTCAGCGGGACCTGCCCAGTTTAATGGCGCTGCTCGACAGACTCGATCAGCGCTCATTACAAGAGCAAAAAAAAATCTCAGTGGCTCTGGTTAAACGAGAGCTGGCTGAAGATGCGGATCCTTCCGCTTCTTAATACCTTAAATGATTATCCCACTGCCTCATTTGCAGGGCGGGGCGATAAGGTTTGTCTGAATCCTCCAGACGCAACGGTGAAACCCGTTGCGAAGTAGTCAATGACTCAAAATCAAACCAGGACGTATTGGCCCGCAGTTGAATAGTGGCCGGTAATTCCGCCTGGATCTGCGCCACATTCAGGTTAGGTAATACCTTTTCTACCGTGAATGCCGCTCTGGCCTGCAAGGTATCCTGATTGATGCGGTTGCGCTGGCCCCAGGTAATCAGCGCATCGGGATTGTTATTGTTTGCAATAACGCCCACATCGGCACTCACCCCCAAACGATGCAGCATCATAAACCGTTCAAATAACGTCGCATAGTCCTCACGCTCGGTGTAATAGGCATAATAAGCTGGTGCTGTGTCAGCGCTGAATTCATCAGCGGCTTCACTCGCCGTGTAATTTCGTTGCGCGCTGGTAGCCGTTTCGCCGCCAAAAGACACATCTGCCAGTGCGTCCAGTACTGAGGAGCTCAACGGGTACTGGTTGTACAGTAAAGTGGAGCGAGGCGCATTGTTCTGGAAGAAGCTGAGTGGCGTTTGGGTCTCTGCAATGCCAGCCCAGGCCGCGGGCGGGAAAAAATCATTGGCGTGAGCCAGCTCATGATACATCAACCATGACAGTGCTGCTTCCAGTTGATCCAGATTACGGCTGTTGCGACTGCTCGCCGCCAGCGAGGCCTGGGGATAGTAGTAGCTGTCGTTTTTAACGTAGCGCCAATAAATACCAAATTGTAAATCGTTACCAAAATCACTGCGGTAGTCAGGCGCGGTGTTCAGCGTATCCCGCTCCTCGGGCGTACGCCAGAAGTTGCGGGCATCAAGGTAAATAGCGCCGGTTCGGACCCAGTAAAAAGACGGGCGCACGTCATAGGATATTACCACCGCCGTAACACCGCGCAGCAAATTCAGCATATCTTCTGAGGTAGCGGAATTTTGCAGAAACTCAGCAAAGCGATCGCCCATCCACGGGTGCGACACCAGCGTTTTATCCAAAATGGTATCGATGGTGGGGGTGCTGGTTTGCATACCTATTAATGGCAAATCGTTGAAGGTACAGCTGTTAACCAGTTGATTTGTATACACGCACTCTTTCAACCCCTCAGCCCAAGGTGTATCGGCCTGGTAGGGAATGAGGTCGGTGGTCAGGTACATTTCGTTCTGGGTGAAAATGCCATTGCTGCTCACCGGGGCATCGTTAATCCCGACTAACACAGTATCACTGGCAGTGGTGCCATCATCAAAAGTCAGGGTCACTGAGAATTCCATGACTTCGTCTTTAGTCACCTCCGGCGCAGCAAAAAACGCGCTTTGCAATGGTCCGCCGGTGCTGTCTTCCTGATACACAATATCGACTGCCTCTGGCCCGGCAAGTTGCTCCCACTGGGCGTCGGTAATGATTTTGGCGGTGGGCGAGTCGACTCGTAAGGATACCCGCCCGCGCTCGGTTGCCATGTGGTCGAGGCGAATATTGGCCCGGTTTTCCTCAGCTGACGCTTCGGCATTGAGGGTGAAGTTTAACGAACGCTGCTGACCACTGGTGGTAGTGGCCGTTACGGTAAATTCATAGGTGCCGGCGGCCGGAATATCAAAGCCCACAGCCTGAGTATGGGCTGCCAGTAAATCAACCGCTGGGCCGCTGGATTGTTGCCAGTCAATGGTATCGAGAGGCTCACTGTCGTTGCTGAGCACGACAAACCCTACCGATGCATCGACGCTGGCATTAAGCTCGCCGAACAGGCGCAGGTTATCTGCAGTGATGGCCGGTTCGACTGCCGTGAATCCGGGCGTTGGAGTACCTGGTGCTGGGGTTACGGTGCTGCCACCGCTATCGCCACCACCGCCGCAACCACCGAGAAGTAACGCGGCCGATAATGCGACCGCAGTGCGGGTGGTTAAGAACGCTTTGAAAACCTCTCGCATTCTTCTTTCATCTCCTCTTTCAGCTTTTTCAGCCCCAGGCCCAGTTCCCGGCCCCGTAAGCGGGCAAACACGCTGCAGCCGGTAAACATGCCGACGACCAGTACAACTTCCACTGCGGCCAGCCAACGTTCGCTGTCGACAGCATAAAATACAGTCAGTCCATGCAGTAAATAGTACAACGCAATAAAATTCGCCCAGGCATGAGTGTAAGGCTTGGCCTTAACGATGCCATACAACGGCAATAATAAGGGTAAAACGTACAACAGAAAGATAAAGACCAGTGAATACTGTTGGTCAGTTGTTAAAAAAAGTTGCCACAGGGTGATCCAGGCCAGTAGGCCAAGATGGCTGGCCAGTGCTAAAACGCGAAAACGTTGTGTCTTTGCGGACATAGGGATCATACTACTGTACCTTTTTCTGTGTTCATTGATGTCAGCGCGCTGGCCAGCTGTGCCAGTCGCTTGCCCTGGGCGTGGCAGAGTTGTTTTTCTTCGTGGCTTAATGTGGTGACATTATTGGCCGCCAGGTGCGTTACACCATAGGGCGTACCGCCGGTTGTTGTGGTGTGAAGTGCCGGTTCAGAGTAGGGCAGGCCAGCTATCACCATACCGTGGTGAATCAGTGGCAGCATCATAGACAATAACGTCGATTCCTGGCCACCGTGCATGCTTGATGTGGAGGTAAACACGCAGGCGGGTTTGTTGATTAGCGCTCCGTTTAACCACAGTCCACTGGTTGAATCGAGAAAGTGTTTCACCGGCGCGGCCATATTACCAAAGCGGGTAGGGCTGCCAAGCGCCAGCGCACTGCAAGCGGTTAAATCGTCGAGGGTGACAAAAGGCGGGCCGGCAGACGGGTCGTCCGGGCGTTCTGCATCCGGAGCCGACGAGATGGGCGGTACGGTGCGAATTTTCGCCGTCGCGCCACCCGCCTCAACACCTACGCCAATCGCTCTGGCCAGTTGTTCTGTGGCACCGTGACGGCTGTAATACAGGATCAGGACCGGCGCCATTATCAGAGGATTTCCAGTACCGATTCCGGTGGACGGCCAATTCGGGCTTTATCACCGTTAATCACCACCGGGCGTTCCAGCAGTTTCGGGAAGTCTGCCATGGCCGCAAACCGCTGTTCATCGGTTACATCAGCGCCATTGAGGCCAGCTTCTTTATATTCTGCTTCTTTTACCCGCATCATTTTTTTTACGTCGTCCAGGCCCAGTTTCGCAAACAGGGACTTTAACTCTGTGGTGGTCAATGGCTCTTTTAAATATTCGACCACATCGGCTTCAATGCCTTTTTCTTCGAGGAGCTTTAGTGTTTCACGACTTTTTGAGCAACGCGGGTTATGCAGTATTTTTATTTCAGACATAGTGTTCTACTTATTCATTGTGTTGTTATGATAGCGTGAGATGTTGTACTTACGGTTATCAGATTGAACAGATTGAAAATTGTCGCAGATTATAAACGAATTACGCAACAACGTGGATCTTTCCGTGTTGTCATCATGGTATTGGTTGGTTTGCTGGCACTGGCTGGCGGTATGGCCCTGAGAAGCTTACAGCCGTTAACCGTTAGCACGGTTCAGGGCCAGCCATTCAACTGGCAGAGCGAGCAGTGGACCGTGGTCAACTTTTTTGCGGAATGGTGTCAGCCTTGTCTGCGGGAAATTCCTGAACTCAACCAGGTTTATAACGAACAACAAGTCAGAGTGCTGGGTGTGAGCTTTGACGAGCTTGATAACGAAGCACTTAGTAGTGTTGTGGCACGGCAAAACATCCGCTTCCCGGTAGTGATTAGCGAGGCTGTTGCGGATTTGCCGGTATCCATGCCCATTGTGCTACCCACTACCTATATTATTTCTCCCGCCGGCGAGGTAACCATGACCATTCGCGGCGAAGTAACCGAGGAAAAGCTGCAAAAGGCCATTAACCAGGCTCAATCAGAACTGCTTTAGTTTTTCCTGTTCATCTCTGAATTGCTGGATCCGGGCTCGGATCCGCTGTTTTTCCAGGTGATCGTCGCCGGTATAGTTGTAGGCATGTTGCAACTCATCGATGGCATTAGGATAAGCGCCATACAGCGCCAGTAATTCTGCTTTACTCTGGTGCATGCCCTTAAAGGACTTTTCTGCTTTATAAGCATTGCTGAGTAATTGATACGCCAGTTGATCCTGAGGATGAACCAGTAAATAATCGCGGAGCAACTCAATAGCGGCCTTGTGGTTATTATTAGCTATATAGGCGTTGGCCAGATTTAGCACCACTACACTGTTACGTGGTTTATGTTGCAGTTCTTTGCGCAACATGGTTATGGCTTCCTCTGCCTGATCCATGGCCAGTGCAATGTCGGTGGCTAAATCTATATAAAACAGGTTACCCGGTGTTCTGGCCAGTAGTTGATCGTTGATTTGTTTGGCTTTGAGGTTTTCCTCATTAGCCAGGTAAGCAATGGCAAGGCCATAAAGACCGGCATCGCGGATAGCGAAGGTGTCATTTTCCACCACCGCCTTAAAGTGTTCCAGTGCGTAATCGGGCTCAAACTGATAACGGGCCAGCAAGCGAGCCTTAGCCAGATTAAATGACAAGCTGGGGCGCAGCCTTACATCAGGATAGCGACGCATTCGATTGCGGGCATCGGCAATCCGTTTCTCGGTGAGAGGGTGGGTCAGTAAGCGCTCAGGGGGTCTGGAACTGGTACGGTATTCTTCTGCCATTTTACCAAAAAAGGTCGACGCAGCTTTAGGGTCGAACCCTGCCTGATACAAAATATCAATACCAATGCGGTCGGCTTCCTGCTCATTGGAACGGGTATAATCAATGTTTAACTGACTGGCCATTGCCGAGGAGGTTTGCATTGCCGCAATACCGGCTTCGGGATTTGCCATGGCCAGCAGGATACTCCCTACCATCGAAGCAATCTGCAGTGGTGAACTACGCTGCTGTGATAACGCCCGCCGGGCAAGATGGCGCTGGGTTACGTGCGTTACCTCGTGGGCGAGCACAGAGGCGACCTCACTTTCGGTATCGGCCCGGGTAATGATGCCTGAATGCACACCAACGTGGCCGCCATAAAAAGCAAAGGCGTTCATTACACTGTTATTAATGATAAAAAACTCAAAGGGGAATTTGGTGTTTTCGGCCTGTAACACCAACCGGTTACCCAGATCCTGAATGTATTCGGTAAGTACCGGATCGTCAATAACCGGCGCCTGGCCGCGCATTTGCCGCATAATGGCATCGCCAACCAGCATTTCTTTATCCAGAGTAAGGACTTCTGATGCTACCACGCCAATGTCTGGCAGCGTGTTTTTATCGCTACCGATAGACTGGCCAACAGAGGTTACCGGCAATAATGCGGCAGCTATGCCCATTGACACACCCAGAATACCGGTTCGAAAAAGTTGTCTCATTTTCCCTCAAATAAAGCCTGATACTGCTATATATACGACAATCTGACAGCATTCAGTTCCCTGAATTTGATAATATATTTCAGATTTCACCCTTTTAATGCCATTGCTTGAAGGCTTTGCCAGGCAAAACAGCAATGGTGCAGATGGTCTGATCACACCACATGGTGGGCCTGGGTGCAAGTTCTATGCGTTACAATTCAGGTGTTTGTCGGTATAGTAACGCTCTTTATTGTTGAGTGCCGGTAGTTAGCTTTGGCGCCGGGCAGAAACCTTACTGCTGGCGAAAATGCGTGAAGGAATGATGAATGTTTAGTGTTTTTGGGCGCTGGTACAAACGCAAGTTTTCCGACCCTGATGCAGCCATGCTGCTTATCCTTATTTTAATCAGTAGTGCACTGTTGCTGCTGTGGGGCGACATGCTGATGCCCGTTATTGTGGCTGCAGTGATTGCCTATCTGCTCGACTGGCCGGTGACACAGTTAAATCGTGTGGGGCTGGGACGTTCGCCTGCAGTTGGGCTGGTGTTACTCTGTTTTATATTAATCATGGTGTTGCTCGCTATTGGTCTGGTGCCGGTTGTCACCAAACAGAGTGTGAGCCTGGCGCAGGAGCTACCGACCATCTGGCAAAACGCTCAGTCGTGGTTACTAACCTTACCGGATAAATACCCGGAATATGTTCAATTTTCACATATTTACGAAATGATGGAAGGGGCTAATCAGCGCCTTGTGGATTTTGGCGAGCAGGCGTTATCGGCGTCTATTGGCTCTATTACCAGTGTGGCAGCCTTATTGATTTACTTTATTCTGGTGCCGCTGATGGTGTTTTTTATGCTGAAAGACAAACAGTATTTTACTGCCAGCATTTCCCGTATCCTGCCCAAGGAGCGTCGTCTGATTGCTCAGGTGGGTAACGAGATGAACGTACAGATTGCTAACTACATCCGCGGTAAAGTGATTGAAATAATCATCGTTGGGGCGGTGTCGTGCGTTACTTTTGCGATTATGGATCTACGCTACGCCTTATTGCTGGGTGTTCTGGTAGGTCTATCCGTGTTGATCCCTTACATCGGTGCCGCAGTGGTCACCATCCCGGTTGGTGTGGTGGCGATGTTCCAGTGGGGCATTAGTCCTGAGTTTTGGTACCTGATGGTCGCCTACGGGATTATTCAGGCACTGGATGGCAACCTGCTGGTCCCTATTTTATTCTCAGAAGCGGTTAGTCTGCACCCGTTGTATATTATTATCGCCGTGTTGTTCTTTGGCGGTCTGTGGGGATTTTGGGGCGTATTTTTTGCCATTCCACTGGCCACACTGGTGAAAGCGGTAGTGACCGCCTGGTCGACTTCGCCTGAACAGCTAACAGCCAGCGAAAAAGCTTAATTTTTCTAGCCAGCTCTATAATACGGCCAGCATCTGCTGGCCGCCTTTCACTTAAAGCGCCTGTTTAAATAACGCCAGGGTTTGTTGCCATGCGCGCTCTGCCTGTTTTTCGTTGTAAACTTTGGAATCCGGTGGTGTCCAGCCATGCAGAGTATCGGGGTAGACCTCAATATGCGCGGTCAGTCCTGCAGCCCGATAAGCCTCTTTCAGCATGGGTTGCATTTCTGGCGAACGCTCATTGTCATTTTCTGCAATTGCATGCAGGGCCAGCGCATCAGACTCAACAACAGTGTGGTGCGGGCTATCGGCATTATCAGTTGCCAGTCCGCCGCCATGGAAACTGGCAATGGCGCCAATCCGTTTGGGCATGGCTGCTGCAGCAAACATAGTAAACGCACCGCTCATGCAATAGCCCATTAATGCGCCCTGACGTTTTGTATCCACAGCAGACTGCTGATCGAGAAAAGCAAAGAATGCTTCGGCATCGCTGACTACTGCTTGCTGAGTGAGTTTTGCACGCATAGGAGAGAGGATTTTTCTGGCTTCTGGTGCGGGAAATTCTATTCCTTCTGGCAAGGCTGCTCCGCTGACATCGCGATAGAAAGGGTTGACCACCAACACAGCATAACCCTGAGCAGCCAGACGCTGACCCATCATATCAAAGGCTGCTCTGCGACCTTTAATGTCTGGCCACATTACCACCGCTGGGTGACTGCCTGTTTTAGGTGCTGAGAATAAACAGTCTGCGGTGCCGTGCGGGGTCTTAACACTCACTTGTTGTTGCATAATGCTCTCGTCAGCAACCGCAAACTGAGGAAGTACGGCACTTAACGTACCCAGTACCAGCATCTGATTAAACTGTCGGCGATTTAACTTGCCGCCTTGCTCGGTAAAGCGCTGAATATCCTGCTCGGTTGAATTGTCACACATGATGTTTCCTCAGTTAGGGAGAGCAAAGAAACAGTATACGTTGAATTGACAGGTAAAGATTGGATTTGTTCAAACCAGCATGGCAGGCCGGGCGACCTGCCATATCGAGGCGTTATTCGCCGTTATTGAGGTAATTAAGGATGACCAGGTGATGTTCTTTGGTTTTAAACTTGTTGAAAACCTGCTCAACATTGCCTTCTTCATCAATTAAAAAAGTAATACGATGGATGCCGTCGTATTCTTTGCCCATAAATTTCTTCGGGCCCCATACACCAAAAGCATCGGCAACGGTATGGTCCTCATCAGATAACAGTGTAAAGTTTAACTGTTCTTTTTCGATGAACTTAGGCAGGCGTTTAACCGCGTCCGGGCTGATACCCAACACCACCACATTGTTTTGTTGCAGTTCGTTCTGGATGTCGCGCAGACCCTGTGCCTGCACGGTGCAGCCAGGGGTCATGGCTTTAGGATAAAAGTAGACCAGTACTTTTTTGCCTTTGAAAGACTCCAGTGAAACCGGATTACCATCCTGATCGGGCAGACTAAAAAGCGGCGCTGCATCACCGGCAGAAAGCGTATTCATTTTATTATCCCTTATGTTTATCAATAATATTGGATGTCAGGTGAAGCACCTGACACAGCAAATTCAGGTTGTAGCGAAACTCCGGCATGGCAACATCGTCAGGGATATTTACCACCAGTTTAAACCGCATCATCTTGTGGCCGGTCTCATCGTCCACGCTGGTGGTCTGACGAAAGGCACTGATGGATACGTGCTGGTCGGCAAAAAAGCGGGTAATGGCCTGGATCTGCCCCGGGTTATCCACACCATTAAATTCAACATCGTAGAGGTGAGTCAGATTTTGTTTGGTGTGTTCGCGAGTACGTTTGAGAATTGACAACAGATCACGGCGCTGGCACATCTCAGGAATGCTGAGTTCTACCCGGGTGATGGCATTATGGGTGCCTTCGATGATCATCGTTAACGAAAATTCCTGACCGTAAATAGCATGTCTGCTGTCAAGAATATTGCAATCTGATTCGCTGACCAGGGTGGCAATATCACTGAGAATACCTACCTGGTCGGTACCTAAAATAACCGCGATTAACTGTTGCTTCATGGACCTGACTCATATTAAGGGGCGCAGATTCTAACATAGCTATGGCCAAAGTCGAATCGGCCGATGGTCTGATATGACACGGCGAAAAAACGACGGTAAGAGCCAATTGGTTTTAAAACACGGCCCGTGAAATTGAAAACCGTCATTTTCTGGTAATATTATGCGATCCAGGCGTTCAAATGCTTGTTTTTAACCAGTGCGGCAATTACCATGTGCGCTCGCAAAAAGTGGAGAGAATATGTTTACCGGTAGTTACGTTGCGCTTGTCACCCCAATGTTTGATGACGGCCAAATTGATTATCCTGCGCTGCGGGAATTGGTTGAGTTTCATATCCAACAGGGCACCCATGGTATTGTGTCGGTAGGCACTACCGGCGAATCCGCCACGCTGCCTTTTGATGAACATATTGAAGTTGTTAAACAAACGGTAGAAGCTGCTGCGGGCAGAACCAAAATTATTGCCGGAAGCGGGGCAAACTCCACCTCTGAAGCGATTTTTCTGAGCGAGCAGATGGCTGGCCTGGGAATTGATGGCTTCCTGAGTGTTGTTCCTTATTACAACAAGCCTCAGCAAAAGGGTATGATTGCTCATTTTGAGGCAGTAGCCGACGCCACCGACTTACCGGTATTGCTGTATAACGTTCCGGGCCGCACGGTTGCCGATATGTTACCTGAAACTGTAGCTGTACTGGCTAAACACCCTAAAATTGTTGGCCTCAAAGACGCCACGGGCAATATTGCCCGGCTAAAAGCCACACAGGCATTGGTAGACGATGATTTTGTGTTGCTGAGCGGCGATGATGGCAGCTCATGTGAATTTTTATGCGAAGGCGGTCACGGCGTGATCTCGGTTACAGCCAATATAGTGCCAGCGGCCATCGCGCAAATGTGTGAAGCCGCGCTGGCTGGTGATAAAGCCCGCTGCCGCGAGCTTAATGCCAGCATTGAAAAGCTTCACTCTGCACTGTTTATCGAACCAAATCCGGTGATCCCGAAGTGGGCATTGTATAAAATGGGCATGATGAAAAGCCCATTTTTACGCTTACCGATGGTTTTACCGGAACTTGCGAGCCAAAAAAGCATCGAAGCGTTGTTACATGAATACGCTTTAATTTCAGAATAAGAGATAACTATGAATAAAAAACTGGCTTTGGTCAGCGGTATTGCCAGCCTTGTTCTTACTGCTTGTGCTTCTCAACAAGAACGCGTAACAGCTTCCGGCAGTTACGAATACTTAAAATCAAAAGAACGCACACAGTTGCAAGTGCCGACCGATCTGGATGCGCCGGATTTTACCAGCGATTATAATATTCCGGCATTACAACAGTCTGCCGATACCACTTTGGTAGGACGTAACCTTGAGGTAGTGCCTCCGGCGCTGGTGATCCCGTTAGTACAGGGCTCCCATGTTGAAGAGGGTTCTAAAGGTGCAACCGTGTTGCTCGACCAGGTAAGAGATAACGAAACTCTGGATAAGACAATCTGGAACTCGCTGATCGGCTACCTGGAAGAACGTGGTATCAGCGTAGAAAACTTCAGCCCGGAACAGGGTGAACTGATGACCGGCTGGATGAATGTTGCTCCGGCCAGTACCGAAGAAGGCAATGGCGGCTGGTTTGACTGGTCGTCTGATGAAAGTGAAGTGGCTGGCAAAGGTCGCTATAAGTTTGACGTTGAGTTAAAGCCTCATGGTCGAACTGCGCAGCTGAGTGTAGCCCTGGTAGATTATGAACGTGGCGATAAGTCTGTAGAAGATTTAAACGCCATGGAAAAACGCCGCGACGAAGTTATGGTGTTAAACCGGGTTATCAGCCATTACGAATACCTTAATCAGCTTGAAACCAATCGCCGCATTGCCCAGATCCGACAGGGTCTGGATATGGAAATGGGCTTTGATGACGACGGTAATCCGGCTTTTGTGCTAGACGCTAATTACGACATAGCCTGGCCGCGTATCCAGTTGGTTTTACGCAAACTGGGTTTCAACGTAAAAGATTTAGATAAGTCGAACGGATTGATTTTTGTGCAGTATACTGATGAGCAGGTGAGTTGGTGGCGTGACCTGTTTTCATCAGACGATGCACAGTTGCTGGATTATGAAGACTATCGCCTGAAGGTGAAAAAATTAGGCCCTAAAACGTCTATCACTTTTATGGATAACGAAAGCACACCATTTGATGCCAAACAGATTGCTGATCTGTTCAAACCTTTTGAACAGGTAATGACTGAAGACGGCTTAGACATTTAATACGAGACCTATAATGGAAAAACGCGACGAGCTTTATCGCGGTAAAGCGAAAACTGTTTATCACACAGACGACAGTGACAAGTTAATTTTATTGTTTCGCAACGATACTTCGGCTTTTGATGGTGAAAAAATCGAACAGTTGGATCGTAAAGGCGAGGTCAACAACAAGTTTAACCACTTTATCATGACCAAGCTTGAAGAAGCTGGTATCGCAACGCAGGTAGAATCACTGCTGTCGGACACCGAATCATTGGTTAAAAAGCTGGATATGATCCCGGTAGAGTGCGTTGTGCGTAATGTAGCTGCAGGTTCTTTGGTTCGCCGTCTGGGTGTGGAAGAAGGTCAGTTACTGAATCCACCGGTGTTTGAGTTCTTCCTGAAGAATGACGCGCTGCATGATCCAATGGTGAATGATTATCATATTGAGTCTTTTGGCTGGGCCACTGCTGCTCAGGTAGCCCGAATGAAAGAGCTGACATTCGCCGTAAACGATGTGCTGAAAGCTTTGTTCGACCAGGGCGGCATGATTTTAGTGGATTATAAACTGGAATTTGGTGTAGACAGCGCCGGTAACATTGTACTGGGTGATGAGTTTACCCCAGACGGTTGCCGTTTGTGGGATAAAGAAACCCGCAAAAAAATGGACAAAGACCGATTCCGCCAGGGCCTGGGCTCAGTGGTTGAAACTTACATTGAGGTAGCAGAACGCTTAGGCTTAAAGCTTTAATCATATTCTGACATCTTCGCTATTTTAAATACCCGCCTGTGTGCGGGTATTTTTTTGTCGTGCGCCGGGCATGGCGCGTAGTGCGAAAGCACTGTTCGATTCATTGTGGTGGTGAGTCGATGACTTGGAGGTGAAAGTCCTCTGCACACCCGGCAAGGGGAAGTGCTAGCCGAACGGCAAGGGTGT
>Ga0208204_100108_pt1 | contig 38750 bp, 29 predicted proteins | sample DeeseametaMP2252_FD_184173 | JGI IMG/M metagenome (GOLD analysis project Ga0208204, IMG submission 184173) | Marine microbial communities from the Deep Pacific Ocean - MP2252 (SPAdes) | ecosystem: Environmental > Aquatic > Marine > Oceanic | place: West of El Salvador, Pacific Ocean | collected...
CAAGCTCTGTTATCAACTGTGAGACGCTATCAGTGCCTTTCAGCAGCTTCTCAACATAACGGGTTTGACTATCTGTTAAGTGTTCTAACTCGGCTATAAGCTTTGTAAATTGTGCTGGGAGCATGATTAATCCTCAATGACTGTATTCATATACAGTATAGCAACAATTTAGCAGAACATAGCCAAAATTAATGCGCTTAGCGCGAGGATCTTTGGAAGTGTTTTCATGCTACTACTCATACTGCTACAACTATTGAAATCTATGAGTAGCAAAAAATTGACCAAAATTTATCCATTTGAATTTAAATGTAATTTTTGTGTAAAGCATATTGAGTTGTAAGATATTTTGACAATAATTCGTATCGAACTGTGTTCATTATTGCGGGAACTCAAACTGATACTGTCTCTACGTAGTGTTATTCACAACAACAGATTAAAAAGCAGTATGGAACGAAGATACCCAGCAAATGTGCGAAAAGAGGTGATTACCTGTTGCCGGGCGCCAAGCGCCCGGCAACTATACGCTATATCAGGCTGAGAATTTTAAATATTGCTTAAGTTCAGATTTAAAGGCCGGAATATTGGCATTTCTATCACCCACAACCAGAATATTGGTGTTATGCAAAGCATAGCTGCTGCCCTGATAAACCTCGTCGGCAAAGTCATTGGTCATCGGCTTATCGTGATCCGGGACCAGGAAAACCGACATGCGCCCTTCAGGGGTTTCTATGATCAGGTGCAAACTGCGGATCGCATCGAGTATGCAGTAGTTCGCCGAAGCGATATGACCAATGGATGTATCCAGCTCGGCACCAAACTGAGCGAGTTTTGCATTAACCAGCTGAGGCGTTACCTCGGTATTCACGTGAGGTTGTTCAGTCTCTGCATAGTACATGTGGGCCAGGGCGGCCTGGTCTAGTTGCACATGCTGTTGTTGCCAGGCGGTCAAAGCGATACCAACGGTAAAAGCCACACTGGCAGCAAGACTAATATACCAGCGATTACGGCGTTTTTGATGATTAAACTCACGTAAGGTTTGTTTAAGGATCAGCCGGTTTGCCAGATCGTCGGGTACGGCTACTTTCGCCGCTGTTTTCAGCTTTTCATCCAATTGCTTGATGTCCTGCCAAAATGCTTCATTGTCTGGATTTTGCGCAGCAGCTTCGAGCAACTCTTTGTCTTTATCCGCTGGGTTTGTATAGACTCGGCGGCGAAATTCTAATTCATCCACTATGTAAACCTCTTTGTTGCGACGATGATGTCAGTGCATCCTTCAATTGCGCTCTGGCTCTGAACAGCCTTGTCATAACGGTATTTTTATTAAGTTCCAATTGTTCGGCGATTTCATCGCCACTAAAACCAAAGATAATTTGTAACATCAATGGTTCGCGATAATCCGCAGCCAGTTTACCGATAGCCCGTCGGACCTGACGGACTTCCGCGTCACTGTCCTGATCCTCGTTGGCGGCAACCGAGACTTCGTCGAAGTCGACTAAATCAAACTGCTTGCGCTCGAAGCGTCGGGCATTTTCTCGCCTTAGAATGGTGATCAGCCAGGATTTTGCGGCTTTTTCGTCCTGTAAATTATCCAATGCCCGCCAGGCGCGCAGGAAAGTCTCCTGCACAATATCTTCGGCAGTACTCTTATCGTTTGTGAGCCAGTACGCATAGCGAAAAATATCACCGTGAAGAGCACGTACCAAAGCTTCGTAGCGGAGCGTTTTTTCTTTCATGATTAACCAGACCTGACATTAAATAATTTAATTTCACAAAAGAATAAAAATTTGCAAAAAAATAAAGGAGCGAAAACGCTCCTTCATTAATTCATTTATCCAAAGTCAGTGAATAAGCTGCCAAATCAATATTAGCTGGCGGGGTAGAGTGGGGCTAATCCCGGCCCGGAAGCGCCTTGCTGATTTGGCAGGTTCTTCAGTTTGTTAAGCAGAGCTGTTGGATCCCACGTGCCTGGCTGCAGCGCGTATCCGGCTGCCATCATAGCGTCAACTTCTGGCTTAATCTGTTGCTCTATTTGCCAGCGTTTGGCCGCAGTGAACTGACTAAGCCATAGGTTTAGAGCCGGCTGGATTTTGCGGATATCGCCCTGACGAACAATCTGCTGTAGCTGACTGGCTGACGCTGTGGCTTGGATTGGGTCCGCTTGCGTAGGTGAAGGCGCGCGCGGGCCACGCTTTTTAAGGTGAACATAGGTAAACAACCAGCCAATCAGTGTTAGTAGCCAAAGCGCCAACATGATGGTGTGCAGATTATCCCATTCGTTGGGTGCAGTCTCAGCCGTTGCTGGCTGAGCTGGCACTTGGTCTTCTGCCAGTTGAGGCTGGTCTGTTTGTAATTGGGGCGGAGTTAGCGCCGGCGATGACTGTCCAGGCGATACAGGCGATGACTGTCCAGCAGCGGCTATCACGTTTACCGTGCGGCTGGGCAGTTTTGCGTATTCGGTTTTGCCGGTAGATACGTTAAACCAGGGGACTCTGACTTCCGGGATAATATAGCTGCCTGCTTTAGTCGGGATCATGGCTACCGATTCGGTGCGTTGTACAATCAGGCGGTTGTCTTTTTCTGCTGATGCGCTATTGGCCTGGTCCGGGTACAGCTTAAAGTCCGGCGGATAGATTTGTTCAATCTCCGGCAGTTGTTCCTCTACTACGCCGACCGCTGTAAGCGTAAGTGTGCGGGTAACCGGCTCACCCACGGTAAAAGTATCACTTTGCCATTCTTCATCCAGTTGCACAAAGTCGCTGGGCAACCAATGGTAATCTACTTCAGCGGGAATGGGTTTTACCTCTACCTGTACATCCGGACCAACTCGATTGATAGTTTGTGTGCGGTTAAAAAAACCAAAGCGCTGGTTAGTGTTAGGGGCAATTACCTCGCCGGAAAATACTGGCCCACGAATGGTAAAGGTACCGGATTGCTGGGGTAACACGGCAAAGTTGCGTTCTACTACCTGGTAGCGACGACCATTCACCAGCTCAGTGTATTGCTTGTCATCACCGAGCTGTTGAATTTGTGCGTTTTCGAGCTCTGGCGCCTGCAAGCTGCCGCGCTCAATTTGCGAAGACAAGTATAGCTTTACGGTATAACGCAACTGCTGCTGTAAATACACCGAATCGTTATTTACTTCGGTACTCACGTAATAATCCCGTGCAGGGGCATTATCCCCCTGTTGAACCGGGATAACCCTTACCTCCACCGGCGCACTTTTTTGCCCTTCAATCGTAAATGCGGGGATGGTAAACGTTCCGACCTTTCGTGGAAACAAGGTGGTGCTCCAGGTGGTAGTCCGCCGGGTATCGAAGTTGATAATGGAGGTTTGCGAGCTAACCGAAGTGCGCCCCACAACAAAGTCACTGAGCAATACTGAGCTGTCGAAAGCTTCTCTTTCGGCATCGCCCTCGGCGGTAACGGTTAGGGTGATGGCTTCATCGAGCATCACCGGGTTTTTATCCACGGTCGCAGTGACGCTGGTTACTTCAGCATGGACTGAAAAAGTCAGTAACAGTAACCATATAAACCAATGGCGTTGTTTAAGCATTACCAATCACTCCGGTTTGAATCTGGTGGGCGGCGATACTGCCGCTTTTGGGCTTCCAATTGCATTTTGCGTTTAAGTAAGAAAGCAGGATCATCAGGAACCCGGCGCAACAAGTTGTTCAGCCGCTGCTGGGTTTCCTTGTCCCGCTCGCTTTGTTCCTGCTGACCTTGTTGGGCCTGAGCCTGTTGTTCGTCTTGCTCACCTTGCTGTTGTTGAGCTTCGGACTGTGCATCCTGTTCGTCCTGTTGCTCCTGCTCAGACTGTTGATCGGCATTTTGCTGATCTTGTTGAGAGTTTTGCTGGGGATCCTGCTGATTCTGACCATCTTGCTGCTCAGAGTTTTGCTGATCCTGTCCGGACTCACCCTCTTGTTGATCAGACTGCTGCTGCTCTTGCTGCGATTGATCCTGCTGATTCTGGTCCTGTTGGTTTTGTTGATTCTGCTGTTGTTGGTCCTGCTGTTCCTTGAGCTTTTCGATTAACGCTTTGTTGTCTTTGGCGTCAGGGAAAGTCGGGCGTTTTTCCAGCGCTTTATCGTATGCGGCTATTGCGGCATCCAACTGACCGGCTCTGGCCAGCGCATTGCCCTGATTGTAATACCCGTCGGCAGTGTCAAGCTGACCATAGGTTTCGGCAGCCGCGGCATAGTTACCTTCACGGTACTGGGCAGCGCCTTTCCAGGCTGGGTCTTCAAAATTACTGCTTGCGGCGTCATATTGTGATGCGTTGTACTCTTCGAGACCTTGCTGATCGGCATTTAAGAAGGGCTTCTTCCACCAGGGCAGACCAGACATTTCATTTTGAGGTGCTTCTGCAGGCTTTTTCTCCTCCTGAGCGCCGGCTGGCGGCGCGGGTAATGTCAGGGTTACTGAGACTAACAGGGCAAAGATTAAACCGCGCTTAAATGCAAAGGCGGCAATGGGTAATAACAATAGCAGTAAATAAGGGCCAGCCTCGCGCCACTCATCACCCTGGTTGTTATTGTCATTATCCTCGGTTTCGCGGTTTTCAAAACGGCCCGTTGCCGAGAGCTGGCGAATATCGGCATCATTGGCCGTTAACTCGGCAAAAGTGCCACCACCTTGCCGGCTAAGCTGTTGTAGTGCGCCGGCATTCAGTTTGGGTACCACAATCGAGCCATTATTCCGTTTAAGCAATTCGCCGTTGAGCTGCTTGATAGGTGCCCCTTCTTCGGTGCCTACACCCAGGATATTCACTTTAAACGGCGTTTCAGAAAGAAAGTCGCTTAACTCTTTCATTTGTGAAATTTCCACGCCATCGGTGATCCAGTAAAGCATGCCATTCTGAAAGCCGGCATTGGTCAGCAGGGTTTCAGCCAGGCGCAAACCCTGCACTGGATCGCTTCCGGCAACCGGCATAATTTCCGGGCTCAAACCCGGTAACAGCGCATTTAAAGTATTGGCATCCTCGGTAAGCGGGCTGATCACAAAGGCATCACCGGCGTAAGCAACCAGGCCCATATCGCCTTCGTCAATCAGGTTAACCAGATCGATAGCTTTGTATTTAGCACGGGACAGGCGGTCTGGCGCTATATCGGTGGCACGCATGGAAAGCGACATATCCAGCACCAGCACGTGGCCGGTTTTAACCTGATAAACAGGCTGTGGGATACGCTCCCAGGTGGGCCCGGCCAGGGCTATCACGCCTAATAACCAGGTAAGAGCCAGAAGCGGTACAAACAGGGAAGTGACAGATTGTTGTTTCCCGGTAATTAAATGCTGGTACAGGTGATTGGCAATCACGCCTTGCCAGCCAGTTGCTCTGGCCCGCCAGCGTTTAACAAACCACACAGCTATTAGCAGAGGAATGAGCGCATAAAACCATTCCGGCCGTAAAAAATGAAAATCAGCAGGCAATAACATCATTCGGCTGACATCCTTAAGGCAAATAAACGGCGCCAGAGCAGGTTAATCAGCAGTCCAATAACCGGCAAAATGCTTAATAACAACGCCAGCGCCAGCGGGTAATAATAAAGCGCTGTGAGTGGACGCATCTTGCGTTCATCACCGGCGATAGGTTGCAGTTGGTCGAGCATGGCGTAAATTTGTTCGAGCTCAGCGGCATCCCGGGCCCGGAAGTACTGACCACCGGTTGCTTTGGCGATGTCGGTTAGCATGGTTTCGTCCAGTTCCTGCGAGGGATTAACCTGGCGGCTGCCAAAAAAGCTGTTCACCGTCATAACATCGGCACCCACACCAATGGTGTAAACCGTTACACCGGCATCCACCGCCAGTTCTTTGGCCTGTTCCGGCGAGATATTGCCAGCGGTATTTTGTCCGTCAGTGAGTAATATCAGCACACGGTTGGAGTCGGTTTTGAGCTCAAAACGTTTTACCCCTAAGCCGATGGCATCGCCGATGGCAGTTTGTTCACCCACCAGGCCAATAACGGCCTCATCAAGTAACGTGGCTACGGTTTCCCGATCGTAAGTTAGCGGAGCCTGCAAATAAGCGGTGTCCGCAAACAGTATAAGGCCGAGGCGATCACCAACACGACGCTGAATAAAGTCATGTAATACTGATTTGATCATGGTCAGGCGATTTACCTGACGGCCATTCACTAACATGTCTTCAATTTTCATACTGCCGGACAGGTCAACGGCAAGCATCATTTCCCGACCCTCGCTGGGAATACTCACCGGTTCACCAAGCCATTGAGGACGCGCAGCCGCCAGTACCAAACATATCCAGATAACGGCTGCCAACAAGTGTAACCACACCGTTGAGCCTTTGGACGATTGCGTTTCTGGTAAATTGTTCAGCAGCGTTGGCACGCGCAATGCCACTTCGGCACTCTGGGTTCTGCGGCTGAGTAACCGGATTATCCACGGCAAGGGTAAAATACATAGCATCCACCACCAGGCAAACTCAAACATTGTGGTTTACCTCCGTCGTAGTGACAGGTTCAGGGGCCTTTTTTAATCTGGCTTTTTGCAGCCAGAGGCCGACAGCCTTGTGCATTTCAGTTAACTGTTCACCTTCTGGCGAAGTAGCCTGATAAGGACTCAGGCACAGGGCTTCAACCCCCGACTTTGCTATGGCCTGATGCTTGTCGGCCAGGCAGCTCAACAACAATTGTTGCCAGGCGCTACCGTATGCTGCAGCAGAATATCCGGCGTCAAAATAATGCAGGGTGACCCGCTTGAGTAATTGATTAGCTTTAGCCGGGTAGTGGGCATCTACACTCAAATTTTTGTGTAAGGCGACGGCCTCACGGCGGGCCTGGTTAAACCGGATGTGGCGGATTATCAGATAAACCAGGCCACATAGCAGGACTATCACAAGCAATGCCGCTATCCACCAACCCCAGGCGAGTGGCCACCAGTCAACACCTTGCGGTGTATGAATATCTTTTAACTGAGCTAACGGGTCCACTGCGACAACCTCCGTAAGCGTTCAAACTGTTCAGTAAGCGGCAGACCGGCATCAATAAAACTCAACGAGGTTTTACATTGCTTAAGGTGCGACTCAACCGCCTGCCAGCGAGCCTGCTGACTGGAAGAATAATGACGGGCCAGTGTACTGTCGCCTAACAGCCAGGTTTGTTGCTGGGCGCCATTGGTAACATTCACCGGCTGTAAGCGGTGCATGACTGGCAGTTCCCGCTCCAGCGGATCGGTAATGGCCAGCGCACTGACCTCGCAATGGCGGCTGATTTGCATTAAATGCTGCAAAGCACGCTCTTCCAATTGCAAAAAGTCGCTGATCACATACACCAGACTCCCCGGTTTAGCCAGGCGACGCAGACGGGCCAGGGCGCTTTCCATGTTGGTGTCGGGTTGAGCCGCTTGCTGACTGCGAGCATCATTCTGACAGCGCATGAGTTCGTGACAAATAGAAAGCACGGCACGCTTACGACTAAGCGGCTTACATTCGGTGTGCATGTAATCGGAATAAACCAGAGCGCCAACCTTGTCGCCGCGCTGGGCAGCGGCCCAGCTGATTAACGCGGTTAAATGCGCTGCCTGTACCGACTTGAGTAACAACTGGGTGCCAAACTGCATAGAGGAAGACATATCGCACAATATAAATACCGGGCGTTCGCGCTCTTCTCGATAAACCTTGGTATGAGTTTTACCGGTGCGCGCTGTCACCCGCCAGTCTATAGCGCGTATGTCGTCGCCAGGCTGGTAATGCCGGGCTTCGTCAAACTCCATTCCACGGCCTTTATGCTTGGTCAGGTAACTGCCTGCCAGACGTGCCTGTGGCGTGCGCCGCGGGGTTAAGTCCAGCAAGTTGGCAAACTGTCGGTATTGCAGTAGCTCTTTGACGCCTAAGTGAATGCCGTCCGACTGCAATCGTGTTAAATAAGATTGCGCAGTCATAATTTAAGGCACGGCCACCAGATTCAAAATTTTATCGAGCACCTGATTGGTATTTACCCCTTCCGCTTCTGCCTGATAAGACAAAATAATCCGATGGCGCAGGGCATTGTGAAATACTGCCTGAATATCATCCGGGCCAACAAAGTCACGACCGGCCAGCCAGGCATGGGCCCGGGCACAGCGGTCCAGCGCAATGGTGGCACGGGGGCTGGCACCAAACTCAATCCATTCAGCGAGCTCCGGGGCATAGTTTTCCGGGCGCCGGGTAGCCATTATCAGTTGCACCAGATAAGTCTCAAGAGCAGGTGCCATGTGCAGTGCTAAAGCAGCTTTGCGAGCGGCAAAAATATCTGCCTGACTGAGGCTTGGCGGTACCGCTTTCGGTGCACTCAACTCCTCGTTGCGGGTGAGCTGCAGGATTTGCAGTTCGGTATCGGCATCCGGGTAATCAATTTCCAGATGCATTAAGAAACGATCCAGCTGGGCTTCTGGTAACGGGTAAGTGCCTTCCTGCTCCAGCGGGTTTTGGGTGGCCATTACCAAAAACAGCTCTGGCAGCTTATAGGTTTTGTTACCCACCGTAATTTGATGTTCTGCCATGGCTTCAAGCAGCGCCGACTGCACTTTGGCCGGAGCCCGGTTTATTTCATCTGCTAATACCAGGTTATGAAACAAGGGTCCTTGCTGGAACACAAATTCGCCGGTTTCCGGGCGGTAGATATCCGTACCTGTAAGGTCGGCAGGCAGTAAGTCGGGGGTAAACTGCACACGGTGAAAGTCACCATCAATGCCTTTTGCCAACGCGTTAATGGCTCGGGTTTTCGCCAGTCCCGGAGGCCCTTCAACCAGAAGGTGACCATCAGCAAGTAATGCAATTAACATATTGAGCGTAAGTTGAGACTGACCAATTATCTGTGAGTCGAGGTATGCGTGTAACTGTCTGAACTGCTCAGCTGCCATAGGAGAATCTTACCTTTTTTATGTTATTAATAATGCAAAATAATGGGTAAAAATTGTGCGCTACCCTTCGGCCGGTACCGGCACTGAACCGATATGACTTTTTAAGGTCTTAAAGGTTCCCGCTAAAATGGGCAGAAAGCCATTTTTTGCTTGTTCAATTGTTGTTATATCAACAATCTGTAATAGGGTCGCTTTATTTTGTTTCAAGAGATGTCGGTCCTCAAGTGAATAAATGTTGCAAAATATTCCGCTGCACATTTGCTATTTGTTTAATAGTTTGTAAAAATCTGCCCACTAACTACAGGTCAGACCACTTGGTGGTCGCAAATACAGGTTGAATTGCATGGCTAAACAACAATCAGTGACAACGCGCAACGGCGACAGGATCGCAATCGTTGCCGGCCTTAGAACGCCGTTTGCAAAAATGGCTACCTATTTTCACGGCGTACCCGCGGTTGATTTGGGCAAGATGGTGGTAAATGAACTACTGGTTCGTAATGCGGTAGATCCAAAACTGGTTGAACAACTGGTGTATGGCCAGGTAGTACAAATGCCTGAAGCGCCTAACATCGCCCGTGAAATCGTGCTGGGCACCGGGATGAACGTGCACACAGATGCCTACAGCGTGTCCCGTGCCTGTGCTACCAGTTTTCAGTCTACCGTGAATATTGCCGAGTCGATGATGGCCGGCAATATCGAAGTAGGTGTGGCCGGTGGCGCCGATTCAACTTCTGTGTCACCTATTGGGGTATCGAAAAAGCTGGCCAGAGCGCTGGTGGATTTGCAGAAAACCAAAACGCTGGGGCAAAAATGGGCCGTACTTAAAAAGTTGGGCTTAAAAGACTTGCTGCCGGTGCCACCCGCCGTCGCTGAATATTCAACCGGTTTGTCCATGGGCCAGACCGCAGAGCAAATGGCCAAGAGCCATGGCATTACTCGTCAGGCTCAGGATGAGCTGGCGCACCGTTCCCATAGTCTGGCGGCTGAAAGCTGGCAGGCCGGTAAACTGGCTAACGAAGTGATGACTGCCTATGCCGAGCCCTTTAAAGGCGCTCTGGAGCAGGATAACAACATTCGTTTTGATTCGAAAATCGAAGGATATGCAAAGCTTCGTCCGGTCTTCGACAAAAAGTATGGCTCCGTCACCGCGGCCAATGCTACGCCGTTAACAGACGGCGCTTCTGCCGTACTGATGATGACTGAAAGCCGGGCCAAAGCGCTGGGCTATACGCCACTGGGTTACATTAAGAGTTATGCATTTGCGGCTATCGACGTGTGGGAAGACATGTTAATGGGGCCATCTTATGCAACGCCAATGGCGCTGGATAAGGCGGGCATGACGCTGAACGATTTAACCTTAATCGAAATGCACGAAGCCTTTGCTGCACAGACGCTTGCCAATATAAAAATGTTCGCCAGCGACAAATTTGCGCAGGAAAAACTGGGTCGCAGTAAAGCCACCGGCGAAATTGATATGGATAAGTTTAATGTGATGGGAAGCTCTATCGCTTACGGTCACCCGTTTGCGGCCACCGGCACCCGAATGATCACTCAAATGCTTAACGAACTGAACCGCCGAGGCGGTGGAACCGGCCTGTTAACCGCCTGTGCGGCAGGTGGATTAGGTGCAGCGATGATTGTGGAGACAGCATAATGACAGAACAAACTCAAAGCGCATTTACGCTGGCCAGGCAGGATAATGGTATTGCCCTATTAACCATGGACGTGCCCGGCGAGTCGATGAATACCCTGAAGGCTGCATTTGGCGAAGAAATGACTGTCCTGCTGGATGAAATTGAAAACGACAGCAGTATTAAAGGGGTTGTACTGGTAAGCGGTAAGGATAACTCCTTCGTTGCCGGTGCCGATATCACCATGCTGGATGCTTGCTCTACAGCAGAAGAAGCCATGGCACTGGCTAAAGGCGGGCAGGATATCTTTAACCGCATTGAAAATATGCGTCAGACGTTTGTAGCGGCTATTCACGGGCCTGCGCTGGGTGGCGGTCTGGAATTAGCAATGGCGTGTCATTACCGAATTTGTACCGAAAGTTCAGCGACTCAGCTGGGCTTGCCGGAAGTGCAGCTCGGCCTGTTGCCTGGCAGTGGTGGCACGCAACGCTTACCCAAACTGGCTGGCATTCAGCAAGCCATTAAAATGATGCTGACAGGCGCTTCGGTACGGGCGAAACAAGCCAAAAAGTACGGCATTGTGGATGACGTGGTACCACGCTCAGTGTTGGTAGATGTGGCTTCTCAGTTTGCCGCAAAGTCTAAGCCTTCACGTAAGGCCGAACCTAAAGGGGTAGTCAATAAATTCCTTGAGGGCACTGCACCGGGTCGCAATATTGTCTTTAAAAAGGCCGGTGAGCAGACCCAGGCCAAAACACGTGGGAATTACCCGGCACCACAACACATTCTTGATGTGGTAGCCATTGGTATTAACAAAGGCACGCAGGCGGGTCTGGAAGCAGAAGCTAAGGCGTTTGGTCAATTGGTGATGACTCCAGAGTCAAAACAGTTGCGGCAAATATTCTTCGCTACGACAGCGATGAAAAAAGAGTCTGGTGTAGCTGATGTACCGCCACAAAAAGTGAATAAAGTAGGTGTGCTTGGCGGCGGCTTAATGGGTGGCGGAATCGCCTTCGTCACTGCCACAAAAGCCGGCGTTCCGGTACGGATCAAAGATATTCAACCGGCCGGTATTGCCAATGCAATGAAGTACAGTTACGACTTGCTGAATAAGAAGGTCAAACGCCGTTTTATTCGCAAGTCTGAGATGCAGAAACAGATGGCCTTACTCACCGGTACGCTTGATTACTCAGGCCTGCAGGACGCCGATATTATTGTTGAGGCAGTGTTTGAGGATGTTGGCCTGAAACGCAAAATGGTGGCCGATGTAGAGCAGGGTTGTAAAGCAGAAACCATTTTTGCCTCGAACACGTCGTCTATTCCCATTGCCGAAATTGCCGCTGAAGCAGAACGCCCGGAAAATGTGATTGGCCTGCATTACTTTTCGCCGGTAGACAAAATGCCGCTGGCAGAAGTTATTGCCCATGAAAAAACCTCTGATCAAACCATTTCTACCACCGTGGAATTTGCCAAAAAGCAAGGTAAAACGCCGGTAGTAGTGAAGGATGGGGCAGGATTTTACGTTAACCGTATTCTCGCACCTTATATGAACGAAGCGGCCAGTCTTATTCTGGCCGGCGAGCCTATCGATCACATCGATAAAGCGCTGCTTAACTTTGGTTTCCCGGTAGGGCCGGTGAAGCTATTGGACGAAGTAGGCATAGATGTAGGCACTAAAATCATTCCCATCCTGATGGATGCTTTTGGTGAGCGTTTTACCGCTCCGTCAGCGTTCGATAAAGTACTGGCAGACGACCGTAAAGGTAAAAAGAATAAAAAAGGCTTTTACGACTATAACGGTAAAAAGCCAGGCAAATCAGTTGATGAGAGTATTTACCCGCTGCTGAGTGTTTCACCGGCTAAAAGCCGCAGTGAATCAGAGATTTCAGAGCGTTGCGTACTGATGATGCTTAATGAAGCTGCACGTTGCCTGGATGAAGGGGTGATCCGAAGCGCCAGAGACGGTGATATCGGCGCAATCTTCGGCATTGGTTTCCCACCTTTCCTTGGTGGACCTTTCCGTTATATGGACCAGTTAGGCGCTGCAAAAGTCGTAGAACGATTGAATTACTATGCTGACAAGGTAGACGCCAAGTTTAAACCAGCGGCCGTGCTGGAAACAATGGCAACTGAAAACACTGCCTTTTATTAAAATAGTGTAATTATAATGTTAAAAAATCCGGCTTGGGCCGGATTTTTTGATTATAAGCCAAATAAATGATGGTTTTGTTACCAAAAAAGGGTAATATTCGGCCGCTGAAAATATTGTGCAATTTTCCAGCACGGTAAAAAAAACCTTATAGATTAAAAGGGTGTCAATATGTTGACAGTGATTTTAGTTTGTCTGGCCAGTAGCTGTTACTTTTTTGTCGAAGCGACAAAAGCCGGACTATCGGCGAAACAATGGGCCTTAGTAGGTTTGGTGATGGGGCCGTTAGTGTGGCCCATGTTTTCCATAAGTCGTCATGTGCGAATGAGAAAGGACTGCGGCTTTAATAACGCTTATTTACGAGCATAACAGGCATAAAAAAAGGAGCCTGAGCTCCTTTTTGAAATTCGTGTAGAAGCTTAAATACGTACTGTGCCAGTTTTTGGCTTGTACGACTGAGTTTCAGTTGCGACTTCTTTTTTCTGAACAGGAGCTTTCTTAGCGCCTTCTTGCTTATCGGCTGCTACAGGTGCGGTTGTAGAAAGTACTAGGGCTACTGCGTATGCTTTCAACATCTTTCTTTCCTCGTTATATTCTTATATACAAAACAAACAAAACTGATTGACAATCCTCATTGTCATTTTTACTAATGCGAACCCTATGCCAACTTTTAAAGCCTTTTAAAAACAAAGGTTTGCGTGAATCCTTTGGGCAGTGTCAATTTTCCGTTGCCGGTAATTGTTGCCGTTCAATGCATTTATCTGCCGCTTTTCAGAATACTTAAGGTAAAAGTGTCGAAAAATTGCCTTTTATTGATGAAATGGCACTATTTAGCACCAATTTAAATAAAAATGACAAAGTTATTTATATTTGTAACTACCTAATAACATAAAGAGTTTTAACCAGGAGCTGCTGTATTAGGGTATCCGTCCGGTGATCCCCACATTCAAATTCTGAAATAGCTACGGCATGGTGTCCTTTTTAAAAGGAGTACGTCATGCGAAACCCTCAGCGCAGCCAGCAAGAATGGCGACAATTATTCAAACAGCAACAACACAGTGGCCTCTCGGCTGTCGAATTCTGCCGACAACAACATATCAATATCCAAACCTTTTACGCCAGGCGCAGTGATATACGTTTGCTACAAACTCAAGGCAAGTTTGTTCAGGTTAAACGAGAAGTCACCACGGTTGAATCTCAGGAGTTTACTGCTGCGACTGAACAGATTACGTTGGCTTATGGCTCCGGCCAACTCAGTTTACCCATTACAGTACCACCGCATTGGTTAGCGGCGTTGATGAAGGCACTTAACGAATGAAGATGTTCGTCGAACCTGCCGACATTTACCTGTACATGGATATCGTCGATTTCCGTAAGTCCATCAACGGTCTGATTGTGGTGGTTGAGCAACAGATGCAGCTTAGTCCGTTCCGGGATGCCCTGTTTGTCTTCTGTAATAAAAAGCGCGATAAACTCAAAATCCTCTACTGGGATAAAACCGGCTTCGCGCTGTGGTATAAACGCCTTGAGAAGCACCGCTTTAAATGGCCGAATGATGCTGAGTTACAACACATGCACCTGAGCGAACAACAGTTGCAATGGTTGTTATCGGGCTTTGATGTGATAGGCCATCAGCCTTTGCATTACACTGCCTCCGGCTTATAACGGATGATCATAAACAGCGATTATCGATCACGAAATAGTCTGAATAATGTAGGGTAATCAGTGCCTTAATCGGCGATACTAACCCTATGAACGAAAAAGATTATCAACGTCGCATCGCTGAGCTGGAGCAGCAGCTTGAGGAACTGAATAACCGGTATCAGTATCTCGAAGAGCAGTTCCGCATTGCCCAACATAAACAGTTCGGTAAAAGTACCGAAGGTCACCCTGGTCAGGGTGAACTGTTTAATGAGGCCGAAGAACTAGTTGCTGAGGTCGAAACGCCAGAGCAGGAAGCGATTAGTTATACGCGCAATAAACCCAAGCGCAAGCCACTGCCCAAGGATTTACCCCGTGAGGTTATCATTCACGATATCCCTGAAGACGAGAAAATCTGTAACTGCTGCGCCAACGAATTACACCGCATCGGCGAAGATAAATCTGAGAAGCTTCAGTTTATTCCTGCTCAGGTGAAAGTGATTGAGCATGTTCGCCCGAAGTATGCGTGCCGCACCTGCGACAAAGACGGCATTAGTAACACTATCAAACAAGCGCCGGTGCCACATAGTGTTATCCCCAAAGGCTATGCGACGCCCAGCCTGCTAAGCCAGATAATCACCAGCAAATACCAGTATGGCCTGCCACTGTACCGGCAGGAAGCCATGTTTAAACAACATGGTATCGAGATAAGCCGCAAGACCATGGCAGACTGGATAATCCGCTGTGCTGAGTTGTTTAAGCCCCTCTACGACCAGCTCCATCAGCATCTGTTAAAACAACCGGTTATCCAGGCGGATGAAACCACGCTGAAAGTTGTCGATTCCGATAAATCGACGAGCTACATGTGGCTGTATGCCACCGGTACAGATTCACCGCAAGCGACAATTACCGGCTCAGCGATACCCAACATCGTGCTGTACGATTATCACAATGGTCGAGCCGGGCAATGTGCAGTGGACTTCCTTGCCGGTTATAACGGCTATCTACAAGTCGACGGTTATGTTGGCTATGAACAAACGCAAGCCACCTTAGTTGGCTGCTGGGCCCATGCCCGCCGTAAGTTTATGGAGGCCAAAAAAGGTGCCGGTAATAAAAGCAGCGGCAAAGCAGACTGGGCACTAAACCATATCCAGAAACTCTATCGTATCGAAACACAGTTAAAACAACACACAGCAGAAGAGCGCTATACCCTCCGGCAAGAGAAAAGTCTGCCGCTACTCAACCAACTGCATACCTGGCTGAACAAATCTGCACAACAAGTGCTGCCCAAAACCAAACTGGGCGAAGCGATACAATACTGTCTGAATCAATGGCATAAACTGGAACGCTACACACTAGATGGGCAACTGAACATCGATAACAACCGTGCAGAGCGAGCAATAAAACCGTTCGTCATTGGCCGGAAAAACTGGTTGTTCAGCCAGACAGCAACCGGCGCTAACGCAAGTGCTATCCTCTACAGCATCATCGAAACGGCCAAAGCCAACGACCTTAATGTGTTCGAATACGTAATGAAAAGCCTTGAAATGCTCAGCCAACCTGAAGCCGATATCGAGCTACTGCTACCATGGCTGTTTGCTAAAGACTAAGTGGGATCACCGGACGCTTACGTATTAGGTGCTCTATAGAGAGGTTATTAGACATTTAGTAGTAAAGCGTGCTGAAACACTTATACGTAATGATTAATCCTGTTGGGGAACGCCAAACACGTGGCATACAGGGTAGAGTGATGACGATGAGTATTGAGAGGTTGAGTGCCTGCAGCAATAACTAGTACAGGCTCAGTTTGGAGAGACTTTATTGATGATTTTATGCAGTAAACTGTTTTCACGAAGTAGCTTTTCGAAGCGCTCTGCGTTGAGTGGTTTACTGTAGAGGTAGCCCTGGAGCATTTCGCAGTCGTAACGGCGCAGAATGTTTAACTGCTCTTCATATTCCACGCCTTCTGCAACCACTTTCAGGCCCAGGTTATGGGCAATATTAATAATTGCAGCAGCCATATGACGGTCAACGTTACTCTTGGCAATGTCATCAATAAAAGCTTTATCAATCTTTAAGGTGTTAAGCGGGAATTTCTTCAGATAAGCCAGTGAAGAATACCCGGTACCAAAATCATCCAGTGCCAGGTGAATTCCGCGATCACGCAGCCGCTGCATCATTCTGAGACCTTCTTCCGGGTTTTCCATCAGAGTGCCTTCAGTAATCTCACATTCCAGGTGGAGAGGAGACAGGCCAACCTGACGAAGCACGTTTTCTATGCGGTCATCAAGGTCTGGTAATTCAAACTGCTTGGCTGAGATATTCACTGCTACCCGGCCGCTGAACAGGCCTTCGCTGACCCAGCGTTTGGTATCTTCGCAGGCTTTGCGCAAAACCTGTTCGCCTATCTCGATAATCTGTCCGGTTTGTTCCGCCAGAGGAATAAACTGTCCGGGGCTTACGATACCTTTATTCGGATGCTCAAAGCGCACCAGCGCTTCCATGCTAACCAGTTTACCGGTGGTGATATCCACTTTGGGTTGGTAGAAAACGGTAAATAAATTGTCTTTTATCCCCTGGCGGATCAGATTTTCGATCTGTAACTGCCTGACCGCGTTCTGGTTCATCTCACCACTGAAGAACTGATAACTATTCCCACCGTTATTCTTGGCAAAATACATGGCCGTATCGGCGTTTTTCAATAACTCCTGAGGTGAGGAGCCATCTTCAGGAAATAACGCTATACCAATACTGGCACCCAGCACAAACTCTTGCTTGTTGATAATAAAGGGGCGTGACAACGTATTTAAAATACTTTGGGCAAAGTGTGTGATGGTATGTATATCCGAGAAGTCTTCCATCAGAATACTGAACTCGTCACCGCCCAGGCGGTAGCAGGTAGAATTGCTGTCGGTCATGCGCTGGATACGCTTGGCAATTTGTTTTATCAATATATCGCCGGTCTGGTGACCGAGCGAATCATTAATCTTTTTAAAATTATCCATATCCAAACAGAGCAGGGCATGGGGAGTCGCTCTGCGTACCAGGTTGCTGTGGCTGGCCTGGAAGAATGAACGGTTAGGTAACTCGGTTAGCGGATCGGAGTTAGCCAGTTTGAGCAGTTCTTTTTCTGTACTCTTACGGGAGGTGATGTCGGAAAATACGCCTACGAAGTGGGAAATACGGCCGTCGTCGTCATGCACGGCATCGATATTCAGTTCGATTTCATAGCGCTCACCATTCACCCGACTACTTTCAACTTCACCGCTCCAGTTGCCTCGGGAGCGCAATGTTTTCTTAATTTCTTCGGTAAAGGCTTCCGGGTACTGATGGAAATACAGGTAAGTTGCTAACGCCTGATCCCGGGTTTCGCCGGTATAGGTACAGTAGGCATTGTTCACTGAAATAAAGCGGAACTTAGTATCGGTAATAAATACGCCCTCAGAAATGTTTTCGATAGAGCGCTTAAACAGGTTAAGTTGTTCTTCGGCGTCTTTCAAATGCTGGATATCTTTTAATGTGCCCGTCATTCGAATGGGCTCATTGTTGTGGTCTCGTTGTACCACTTTGCCGCGATCGAGGATCCATAACCAGGTGTTGGTGAAGGTTTTGGTACGGTAGGCAATTTCGTAAAAATCAGTTTTACCTGCCAGGTGTTCCTTCAGAGCATCCTGCACGCGCTTTAGGTCATGAGGATGAATATTAGCGTCATAGGCGCTGCTGGTTCGGATATCGTCCTGAGGGAAGTCGAGGGTGCCCCAGGTGTTTGACCGGTAGACCTGACCTCGGTAAACATCCCAATCCCATAATTCATCGCCACTGCTCCATAGCGTGAGTTTTAAGCGCTCTTCCGACTCGGAAACGGCAATTCGTTGACGGCGACGAACGTGATATTGACGAACTACATACAGGGTAATAATCGCTGCAAAGAAACCATAAAATATTAAAGCCGCAGGGTGCAGCCACGGCGGTGGTAAAATGGTTAAGCTTAATTTTCTGGAAGGCGACCAGGCCTTGCCATCTTCCAAAGCCTGCACCTCAAAGGTGTAATCTCCAAATGACAAATTATTATATGGTGCCAGTCGTTCCTTGCCCGCTTGTGTCCAGGTTTTATCCAGACCATTCATCCGATAGCGGTATTTAACAGTTGAAGGGGATATCGCATTTAAAACAGCAAAACCCAAACTGAATCGAGAGTCATTCATCGACAAGGTCAATGACTCTTTTAAGTTAATGGGTTTATCCAGAATTGAATCTGGCTGGCCTAAGGTTTGTTCATTACCGAATAGTTTCAGGGACACTAATTGCGGCTTTTGCGATGGTATGTCAGTAAATTGATCAAAAGTTAAAAGTTCGGGATGGAAATAATGGAATCCACGGTTACCGCCAAACACCAAAGCATTTTCTTTAGTTTTGGTAATAGCACCTTCCGAATAATCGTTTAGTTCAAGTTTCGTACTGGATAAAGTTAGCACGACTTCTAAATTGGGTAGCAGGACCTGCTTAATTTCATTCGATTCTGTTGCTATCCAAATTGCATCCTTCATTCCAACGGAGGCTAGAATTTTTGAATCTACATTGAGTGAGTGATGTCTCACTACATTCAGTGTGTTTTTATCTAGCTGGTAGATACCCGATGTATGCGTGGTAAGCCAGTAATAATTGCCCCATAAGTATACGTCCATAAACTTTGGCGGTCGGCTAGTGCCCTTTGTACTAAAGTCGATAACATTACTAACAACATCTTTGACCGGGTCGTAGAGTTTGATTTTCCCATCTATAGATAACCAGAGCATTCCATCACGATCAGTGTACAAAGGAGAAGCCATTGTATTTTTGAGCTCTGGATTATGAGTTTCCACTACATAAGATTCTGATTTCTTGAGATCAATTGAGACCAGTCCATCTAATTCGGTCCACGTCCAAATTTTATTTCCATCATAATAAATGTTGCCTACAAACTCATCTTGGAGAAATGTGTCGAGTTTTTTTAGGTTATATTTTTCGTTTTTATAAAGTTCGATCCCATTTGATGTTGCCAGCCAGATTTGATCAGAACTATCAATTGCTAAATCCCATAATTGAGTTGTGCGACCTGATAGGAATAATGCCTGACTTTCATCATAAAAGTTTAGCCGGTTTAATCCCGCACTTTGGGTTGCCATCCATAGATTATTCTTGCTGTCTTCTTTTATTGCCCAGATTCGAGGTGAGCCGCTCTCATCTTCAGCGGTAGCAACCGGGTAAAGTCTTAACAGGTTTGAGCCAGAAGAATGACGGTATACGCCTTCTAGTGTGGCTAGCCAAATTGAGGAAGAAGAGTCTTTGTAAATTCGTCGAATAAATTGATTGTCAAGATAGGTTATATTTTTCATCTCGGCATCAATGACTATTAGTTTATCTTTTACCTTGTTATAAACCGCCAAACCGTCTTCGGTGCCAAACCAGATTACGCCTTCAGACTTTTCAGTGATGGTTCTGACAATCTCATTTTTCAGGTTTGGATAATTAGCTTTATTAATTCGTTTTACGATTTCGCCATTATTATTGAGTATTGCTATGCCAGCATTAGTTGCAACCCAGTAGAGACCATCAATAACCTGAATATCGAAGACCGCCGTTTCAGGCAGATTAATGCCCCAAGGGTTTACAGACTTCAATGAATAAAGTTGACGACGCTTTTTGTCGTAAATGTATGCTCCTGAGGCAAATGTCCCGATCCAAATGCGAGTAGGCTCATTGCGGATTTCCTCGATTTCATCCGGGAAATCAATACGCTCATCCAACAAAGATAATGACCCGGTTTTGCTGTCAATACGGTAGAGATTGGAAGCATCTGCTACCAGAATATCGCCTGACGCTTCTTCGTCAATAGACCATATCTCATTGTTTCGAAGAACTGAGTTGTTGTTGTCATAAACTTGGAAGTCATCCGTTTCAGGTCGGTATTTAGCAAGACCTTCATAAGTGCCAAGCCATAACTCCCCCTGTTCTGATACGAACATTGTTCTGGCGAAGCCCTGCGGGATTGAATTTGGATTGTTGGGGACGTGTGTATATTCTTTGAAGTGATAACCATCGTAGCGGAACAGGCCCTCTATTGAGCCAACCCAGATATATCCGTCCGAGTCCTCAACGATAGACATAATAATGTCTTCGGAAATTCCATCTTCAATCGTGTACTCTGCAAATTTTATATCAGTAAGCACCGTGGCAGCAATTGCTGCACGGGTAAATAGGAATAGCACTGAAATGATCAGTGCAAACGTCGTTCTTTGGGTTGAGCGCACCATACACCTTTGGCACTGAATGCCTTATCTTTTTTACTTCTTATCGTGTCTAGCTTCCCTACTATCCGCTACCCAATATGCCCAATAAACAGCGTCTCTACAAGGTTTTTTTTGATTGCCACCACTGCCTGTGTATTTCTTGGGCAAACAGTGGTGACAGCAGGTCAAATGACGGGATTTATCAGAGGTAAAATTCTACTTTAGATTTAAAATCTGCGATATTTGGAATAAAGACCTCGTTTGCAACGTTCATGGTTTTAAATTTCCCCGGTGCATACAAAACCAGCTGTCCGAATGTCTGGTTAAGGTTCATGTCGGTGGCGTATCGTTCAATATCGCTGAAGCGCATTGATTCGATAGCCTGTGCGAGGCGTTGGTTGGTATTAAGTTGAGGGTCATCAGCGCCCAGACTCTGCCAGATATTTTGCGAGCGCATAGACTGGTTTATATCAACATCCTGTAACTGTTTTAACAGATTGCGCCGGATATGGGGCCAGTAACCCTCGTAAAACGCTTTTTCGCTGGTTTGTTGCTGTAAAAACGCAGAAATGTGGTCGAGCAAAACCTGTGGCGAATTATTGGGGCTCTGGATATAAAACGCGATGCCAGGATGCTGATTATGCGGAACGTAACCGGTACCCACTATATAGCCAAGTTGCTTTTCTGTACGTAAGGTCGTAAAGAAAGAGCCGGCCAGCATTTGTTCCAGTACCATACACATGGCCACATCCTGGATGTCATTGCTTGGCGCTTGTAAATACAACACAATCGCGGCGTCATCGTGTTCGCAAGCGACTTCATGATACAAGGTTTTGCCTACTGGTAACTTGGCCACCGGGCGCGACAGTGGCGGAGCTTTGGCAGATGCCGTTTGGCTCAGTACGCTGTCAACAATGCGTTGAGCAGCACTTGACGACCAGTTGCCGTGAATCAGCCCGTCAACATGGTAATAATCAAAGGCTCTGTCGCGCAGTCGCTGAATATCATCAAACTGACAATGCCGCACGGCGTCCAGCATTTCTACCGGAGCGTGTGTGTTTTTCTGGATTAACACACTCAGGCGCGAAAATAGTCGGTTAATTGGCTTGTTGAGCAGTGTGTTATGTAAGCTCTGACACTGTAGTACCTGTACCTGTTGAAAGGTTTGTGGGTCTGGCGTGAACCCTTTAATGGCATCAATAAGATGATTTAGCAATTGTCCCTGTTGGGCACTGAACCCTCTGGTGTGAATACTAAACCCACCCTGATGACCGTATATCCGGTAATGCAGTCCGGCTATTTCCGCCCGATAAAACCGGCCTTGCAGAAAGTCATTAAGCGCGGCCAGCCATAGCCGTTTCGCCGCTACCTGGTGAATATTTTGTGCCAAAGACGGGATATCAAAAGACACAAAAATATCGCCTTTGGGAACATTGAATATGTGATCCTGGCAGAACCAGAAATCAAACCCTTTATTGCTTACTAACTGTTGCGGCAGGGCATATTGTGCTTCGTTTTTACACAGGCTGTAGCTGTCACCAATAAAAGGATTGGGTGGCGACATAAATATGGCTTGCACTGGCGTGGGAGTCTGCCACGCTATCAGTTGCTGTTCTGTGTACGGCTCAATAGCATAAGCCGCATCGTAGTAGGCGCACCTTTTTGTGGTGGCTACGCCCTGAGCTATAACTTTTACCCGCAGGTTCGCCGGCGTAAAATAAGCTAGCGCATCACATAAGCTTTGTTGCGTTAAGGTTTCAGAAATACAGGCTTTGGCAATGTCGCCCCAGCTAAAATACTGATGTAATTCAGCCAGTTCACTAATAGCCTGCAACGGCTTATGCGAATCATCATATTGCCTAGCTAATTGATTCAGCTTGGCTTTCTCCTGCAGTCGCCATTCTTCTTTAGCGGCTTCCTTTAGTATCTCAATAACGTAAAACGCCGCGTTGATGATGTCTTGCTGCTGTGTAAGCCCGCTCTCGGTAAGTTGCAGGTTTATGTTAAAATCTTTGAAATTCTGACCTTCGATACCAGAGCCAGCAATCAGATTACTGACCCAGCCTTTGGCTTTGAGGTAGGCAAACAGACTGCCTGATGCCTCATCGCCCAGTACATGGCTGATAAAATCCAGTGGCTTGCTACTGATATCCAGATGTAGCGCTGGCAGAGCAAAGGTAATGATCAGGCGTCTTGCGGCCTGTAGCGGCTCAATATTAATTTGCGTGCCGAGTTGCCCGGCCGTATACAGGGGAGGCAATTCAAGTTTTGCGGCGCTGCCAGCGGCGAGCAGGCCAAATGAGCCTTCAATCCACGGAGTCAGCTGACTAACGCTAAAAGGCGAATAAATACATAAGGTAAGGTTTTTCGCGCAATAGTACTGTTGATGAAAGTCGCTGAGCATTTCTTTCAGTTTTGGCACCGGGAACTGATTAAATATCAGTTCATTGCCAACCGAAAACTTGGCAAATGGGTGTGCCGGGTTGGCCGTTTCCTTGTGGATTTGATAGAGCCGCCGTAAGTCATCCTTGCGCTTATACTGATACTCAGCATCGATGGATTGAATTTCTGAGGCGATGCGTTCCTGTTTAAAGTGTGGGGCGCCTAGCATCGCAGCAAAAGCGGGGAGTAAGCGTGGCAATGCCTGAGCGTGAGCCTGAAAATGATAATTGGCAAACTCTGTACCTGTCCAGGCGTTTATCGATCCGCCAGCCTGTTCAATCAGGTCGTTAATCCCATTCGGGTCGGGAGTAAGGTCGTTGCCCATGAATAACATATGTTCCAGCAAATGCGCCAGACCGGGGCAATCTTCTGGATCAAAGAAGTGGCCAGCTTTACAGCTAACCGACACGCAGCAGGTGTCTACTTCAGGTTTGTGAATGACGAGTACCCGGAGTCCATTTTCGAGAACAAGTGATTCAGTACTGTTTAAGTCCTGGGAAATATTCAATGTATTTGTCTTCGCTTATTCGCTTATTATTATACTTCCGGCCCTGCTCATAGACTGAGTTATTCCACCTTAGTCTAAGTCAATGCAATAGTACTAGGCGAGGGACGCGACCTTTGTTATCGTACACTTGTCATTACTCATCATATTAGCAATGTTATGTCAGGTCAAAGTAGCAAAGACGACATTTTAATTTTTATCATGCGCCATGGTGAAGCCGAGGGACTCCTTACCGATGACAAGAGCCGGCGTCTTACGGCCGTGGGTAACGCAGAAGTTGGGGCTTCCAGCCATTGGCTGGCAGAGGGCTATTGCCTCGACAAACAGATTGCCACTGCACTGGTCAGTCCATACACCCGAACCCGACAATCTTATCAGCAGGTTGCCAGTACTTTACATGCCAGTCAGTTTGAAATCTGCGCCGACATTACGCCCGATGGTAACGTAAAACTAGTGCACGATTATATCGACGTGCTGGCCCGGCAGAGTTTGAAAAACAACACTGGAAAGCCGCTGTTACTGGTTAGCCATATGCCATTTGTGTCGTTCTTTCTCGATGAAATTTGCGACGTGCCAAAAATGTCTTTGTTTGCTACCGGCTCCGTTGCAGTGGTGCGTTATTCATTAAGCCGAAGTAAAGGTGTTTTACTCCAGCATTATCAGGGGCTGTAACGGGCTAACCCGCTTTGAGCAGGCATTACCTTAAATGTTCTCAGCTTTGAATTTCTGTTTATTCTGATACATTTCTGCTTTAGAAATCTCGCTGCTTTCCGATATAGAGCCTGTAGTGAATCTATTATTTGAGAGCGTATGTCCGGCCAGTCGATCCCTGAACAGTTGCGTAAATCGCTTCAGCGTCATGTTGAGGAGGCAGACCTGCACGAAGACGAAGAGCTAACCCAGTTAATGGGCAAATTAAGTGATTTGTCGGCCAAGGTGGCTGCAGCCAAAGCGAAAGCTCTGGCCAAGCGGAAAATTACTCGTTAGGGGTAGGCGTGCTTTCCCGGTAATACTCAGGCATCACCCGCACGGTTTTAATCATATTTTCGTTAATATCAATAATTTCAATTGGGTATCCTGCTAAACGCAGGCTAACATTGCTCTCCGGAATCTCTTCCAGGTATTCCAGGATCAAACCGTTAAGGGTTTTCGGGCCCTCGGTAGGAAAGGTCCAGTCCATTTCTTTATTTAACTCACGAATATTGGCACTGCCATCGACTAATACACTGCCATCCTGTTGAATGGATACTTCCTTACTGTGATCGGGCAGATTGGTAGTGGTGAAGTCTCCAATAATTTCTTCCAGGATATCTTCTAGTGTAACCAGACCCTGAATATCGCCATATTCATCAACGACCAGGGCAATCCGCTCTTTCTCAGCCTGAAACTGGTACATCAACGTATGCAGTGGAATAGACTCGGGTGCAAAATAGATTTCTCTAACTGCGCGCAGCAGCGACGCTTTGGTAAATTGATCCTTAGATAACAGGCGCAGGGCATCGCGCACGTGCACAAAACCAACCGCGTCATCAATGCTGTCGCGGTATAGCAAAACGCGGGTATGTTGCGCGGTAGTGAGCTGTTTCTGAATGATTTTCCAGTCGTCATTAATATCTATGGCGACTATGTCACTGCGCGGCACCATAATGTCTTCCGCGGTCACGTTTTCCAGATCCAGAATACTCACCAGCATGTCCTGGTGCTTTTTAGGGATCATGGTACCGGCTTCATATACTACGGTTCGAAGCTCTTCCCTGCTGAGGGAGTCGCCGGCACCGTCATGGGGCCTGATACGCAGTATAGCCAGAATGCCGTTGGTAATACCGTTAATAAAAGCAACAAAAGGGTAGAGGACTTTCAGCAACGGCGACAGGATTATCGAGCTGGGAAACGCTATTTTTTCCGGATACAGTGCCGCCAGTGTTTTGGGAGTCACTTCAGCAAAAATCAGCAGGATAATTGTCAGGCCAATTGTGGTGGCAAACACCGCCCAGTACTCGCCAAACCAGCGGGTACAGATAATGGTTGCTATGGCTGAAGCGGCAATGTTCACCAGGTTATTGCCAATCAGGATCAAGCCGATTAGGCGGTCTGGACGGTCGAGAAGTTTCTGAACCCGGTTAGCCCCGCGGTGCCCTTCGCCCTGAAGGTGCTTTAAGCGGTAACGATTGATAGACATCATTCCAGTTTCGGAACTGGAAAAATAGGCTGAAAGTGCAATCAAAATGCCCAGTGCAATCAGCAGTGCACTGGTAGATATGTCGTCCAACTAAGGAATCCCTTGTACTGATTAGAACCACCAATGTAGACAGTCAGCTACGTGGTTTCAAGTGTTTATTCGGTGAATGCGACTATATGAGTACTTCGCTAACAAACCGGCTGCCAAAATAAGCCAGAGAAAGCAGAATTACACCAACAACGGTTAATGATATGACTTGTTTTCCCCGCCAGCCCCAGAGTTTCTGGCCAACCAGCAGTACAATAAACACAATTAAACCGGCAATGGATAATACCGTTTTATGGATGTAACCGCGACCAAACATGTTATCCAGGAAGATAAAGCCGCTCAACTGCGCAATAACCAATAAAATGGTACCCAGCAAAATCAGCTTGAATAAGATTGACTCAACCAGCATGAGCGGCGGCAGCGAAGAGTGCAATAATCCCGCGCCCTTATGTTTTAGCTGATGAGTAATATAAGACATCTGCAAAGCATATAAAAAACCAATCACCAAGGCCCCGTAGGCAAATAGTGACAAGGTTATATGAATTACCAGCCCAGGGCGCATATCGATGTGCATAATATGGCTGACCGGCACAAACATGGAGGCCAGAACAGTAAAAGCCGAAAAGCTGAAGACCACGGGCAATAAAATGGTGTTAGGCAACAGGCTGCTGCTAACCAGCATCGACAAGGTTATCAGCCAGGCGACCAGCGACAGTACGTTAGTAATACTCATATTCTGCCCGGCCTGTGCAGCCAGTATGGCATCGCCCAGATAAAATGAGTGAAAAACCACTGCCAGTGCCGCAATACTCAGCGACAGCATGCGGTTGGGCCCCTGATTATGAAAAAATCGCCCCGTCACCGAAACCGCTGAAAACAAATAGGCAGCAACTGCCAACAGCGCAAACAAGGTAGCCATTTGTTATAGATAACCCGTTGATGATAAATAAGTCCGTATAGATACGTGAGAATAACAAAGAATTCAACCAGATGTCTGCCTGATTGCGATAAATCGTTAATCCCCCCTACGTAAACAGCGTAAATTTCGGTATACTTCAGCGATTACTTTTTGTTTCAGGTTATTGATTTATGTTTGAGAATCTCTCCGAACGCCTCGGCCAGACACTTCGCAATGTGAGCGGGCGTGGCCGTCTGACCGAAGACAACATCAAAGATACGCTGCGAGAAGTGCGTATGGCACTGCTAGAGGCAGACGTAGCCTTACCGGTTGTTAAAGAATTTGTTAGTCAGGTGAAGGCCCGTGCCGTAGGTACCGAAGTCACCAAGAGCCTTAAACCGGGCCAGGTTTTCATTAAAATAGTTCAGTCTGAACTGGAAGCGGTTATGGGGGAAGCGAACGAAAAGCTGAACCTGGCAACACAACCGCCGGCAGTAGTGCTGATGGCGGGTTTACAAGGGGCGGGTAAAACTACCTCAGTAGGTAAACTGGCAAAGTATCTCACCGAACGTGAGAAGAAAAAGGTCATGGTGGTTAGTGCTGACGTTTACCGTCCGGCGGCTATCAAGCAGCTAGAGACACTGGCTGAAGAAGTGGGCGTAACTTTTTTCCCGTCCACCATTTTGCAAAAGCCTATCGATATTGTGACCGACGCAATCGATGATGCGCGCAAGCAATTCTTTGATGTGCTGTTAGTCGATACCGCCGGTCGTTTGCATGTCGATAACGACATGATGGACGAAATTAAAGGCCTGCATGCAGCGGTTAAACCGGTAGAAACACTGTTTGTGGTAGACGCCATGACCGGTCAGGATGCGGCGAATACCGCCAAAGCCTTTAATGAAGCCTTGCCGCTAACCGGGGTCATTCTCACCAAAGCAGATGGTGACGCCCGTGGCGGTGCTGCCCTGTCGGTACGCAAGATTACCGGTAAGCCAATTAAATTCCTGGGTATGGGTGAAAAACTCGATGCCCTCGAGCCGTTCCATCCGGAACGAATCGCTTCTCGCATTCTGGGCATGGGTGATGTACTTAGCCTTATTGAAGAGGTGGAGCGCAAAGTCGACAAAGACAAGGCCCAGAAACTTGCCAAGAAAGTGCAAAAAGGCAAGGGCTTTGACCTGCAGGACTTTAAAGAGCAGCTTGAGCAAATGCGCAATATGGGCGGCATGATGGGCATGCTCGATAAACTGCCCGGTATGGGCAATATGAGCGCCAAAATTAAGGATCAGGCTAACGACAAGCAGTTTGTGCAGATGGAAGCCATTATCAATTCCATGACGCCAGCTGAGCGTGAAAAGCCTGAAGTTATTAAAGGATCACGTAAACGGCGAATTGCCGCCGGTTCCGGTACACAAATTCAGGACGTAAACCGGTTGCTGAAGCAGTTTACTCAAATGCAAAAAATGATGAAGAAGATGTCGGGCGGCGGCATGAAGAAAATGATGCGCCAGATGAAAGGCATGATGCCTCCAGGTGGCGGCGGCCCGGGTGGTATGGGCGGCATGTTCCCACCACGGTAAGCTACACAACGCCGAGCAGAGTGATTATTCTGTTCGGCGTATCGGTTTCGTTACCTCATCACTGAACGGTTTTCATTACCGTCAGCGAAAAGCCCATAGCCGCGGCTATACTTGCTTAACCCGTTTTCTGAAATCAGGTTATTTTTTGTTAAATGGAAAGAACTAATCACCTTGTATTGTTGATTGCTATGTTCACAGTGGTTCTGTGGTTTGTTCAGGGCTCGCTGGCTGCTGAGGAAGCGCCTGGCGAACCTCAGGCGGATATTCGCTGGATAAAAAACCCGTCACCACCTTTTCATATACTCGATGGGCATCATGCCGGTTACGGTATTTGTGATGTACTGGTAGATAAAATAAACGCCAGGCTGGCACCGCTTGATACCACCATTGATATTTACCCGCAGTCAAGAATAAACCGGCTAATCGAAGGGACGGAAAATCTGTGTTTTCCGTGCATGATTAAACGCCAGGATACCGACCGTTTTCTCTACAGCAAAAAAACTACCGTCTATCCGCCACTGGGTATCATCCTGCGCAAAGAGCTGCTGGCAGAATTATATCCGACTCCTCCTGAGACTCTTTCACTAACCGAATTGCTCAACAACGATTCGCTAATATTTGGCTTTGCCGGCGCGCGACGTTTTCCTGACGAGTTACAAAGTGCCATTGACGCTCACAAGGATGGCGATAATGTCCTCGCTCTACCCGGCGTATTGGGCCCGCTGCGTTTGCTCAAGCAGATAGACTTCGAGCGGATCCACTACACGCTCGATTATCCCGGCGTACTGCGCTATTTCGCTATCAAAGAAAACAACCAGTCGCTAACTTATATGCTAACCACGGAATACGGTGAACAGCCCGTTTATGGTGCTATCGGTTGTACCAACAATGCCTGGGGCAAGCGTGCAGTAAAAGCCATCGACTCGGTGCTCGATGAGGTCATAGCGGATCCTGAGTACCGGGAGAACCAGACATTCTGGCTGAATACGCTCCCGGAAAATCCTTAGCACTACAAAGCTTGATTAAATAATGCGCGATTGCGTCAATTTTTCCTCATGAGCCGAAAACTGACCCCTTCAAACCTGTGCAACAGCACAATTTCATAATAAACTGAAGTGTAATTTCGCCGTGCAGTCACGCCAGCCATCAGTCGCGCTGGCAATCGATCTTCAGTTAATAAACCTAACAACCACGGCGAAGAATATTCTAATAAAGAAACAGGAATCCTATGGCCGGTCTTAAACGAATAATACTTATCGACACTCACCTACCGGGCGTCGTTGAACTTAAGCTTGACGGGCACACTAACATCTGCGGAACCAACGCCTCGGGTAAAACCACGCTACAACGTTTGATCCCGGTTTTTTACGGCGAATATCCGAGCCGGGTAGTGCCGGCAACCCGCGATAGTTTTGAACGCTGGTATCTGCCGCGTCAGTCATCTTTTATCATTTATGAATATACCCGCGCCGACGGCGAATTATGTCAGGCGGTGTTAAGCTCAAACGGCACAGGTGTTAATTACCGTTTTATCGCCAAAGCGTTCGACCTGGATGATTACCTGTATCAGCAAAAAAGTGGTAAGCATGCGTCGCTTTCGTCCACCGAAATTGCCCGTGCCATGAAGCGCAATAATATTGTGGTATCGAGCCTGTTAACCACTAAAGATTTCCGTGCGGTATTGCAAAACGATCAGGGCGTACTCAATCAAAGCAGCAGTGCCCGTGAGTTACTGGGATACGCCAAGGTATTCAGCCTCAGTGAGTCTAACGAGCACTTACGCCACATCGAAAAGTTGGCTAAAGCGGTGCACTCTAAAGAAGGCAAAATGGAAACCATTAAGGCCATGATTGCCGCCATTCTGGAAGAAGACGGCGTGCAGCCGCCCACCTCCAGTTTGTCGCGCAACCGGGTAGACGACTGGATCCGCGAGTGCCACCTGATCCGCGCCTTCGACAAGGTGCGTCCCGAGTTTACGCGTCTTGAGCAGGCCAATATGGCGCTGCAGGAGGCAGAAAGTAGTCTGGCGGAAATCAGTCAGGCCTTTGAACTGGATAAAACCAAACTCACCGCACGCAGCGAAGAGGCCCGTCAGCAACTTGATGACGTATTGCATCAGAAAAAACTCAGCGACAGCACCTGGAACGAACGCCGCGATGAACTGAACCAGCAGGTCTCCGCCTCGCGGGCCGATGTGGAAAAGTATACCGCAGAGCTTGATGCCGTGGAGCGCGAATTCGATAACTGGCAGGATCAGAATATCGAACAGCTCAAAGAAGACGTGGCTAAACTGCCCCAGTGGCAGCGTGATTTAGAGCTGGTCTCAAGCCGCTACACACTACTTACTGAACAGCATCAGGATATTGAATCGGCCTATAACCGCCGGGTGGCTGAAATTGGCGAAACCTTAAGTGCCCAGGTAGAAGAACTGTCGGCAGCCCGCCAGGAGGCAGCGGAAAAACGCAGCGAGCAGCAACAGCAGGAGCGGGAAGCGTTACAGGATATCAAAGCCGACTACGAAGCCCAGATTCACACCTTAAGCGACAACTACCAGGCCAAACTTAACGAACTCAAAGTCAGTGAAGCAGAAACCAAAGTGGCGCTGGCCAATGCCGGTTATAACGAGTTTGAGCAGTCACAGCTTGAGCTCCTCGATGCTGCCATTAAAGAGGCCAGCATCAGCGAAGACAGCGTACGTAGCGAATACCGGCAAACACAGAGCAGCTATCAAAAGGCAGTTCAGCAGCGCGATGCGGCTAATCAGGCGCTTGAAAAAGCCCGTACTGCACACCGCAAAGCCGAACAGCAGGTGGATGACGTTAATGCATTGCTTTATCCCGGTGAAGGATCGCTGCTGGAGTATTTGCGCGCCAATGTGGATGAGTGGGAAGGCTCTATCGGCCGTCTGATCCGCCCTGAGTTACTCGACCGCACGGATCTGCACCCTAAACCCGCCGATAATAATGCCGGCCTGTATGGTGTAGCACTGGCGCTGGAACATGTGGAAGCACCGGCATATGCGCAAACCGAGCAGGATTTAAAAAAGGCACTGGCTGACGCCGAAGCGGCGCTGTCCGATGCGCTGGATAAACAAAACGAATGTGAAGCCGAGCTGGCTAAGTGCAATGAAGCGGTGCGCGTGGCCGAGCTGGCAATGACCCGCCAGGACAACGCGGTACGCAGCGCAGAAGCAGCCCGCAAACGCGCCACACAAGACAAAGAGTCGGTATTGAGCGAATATCAGCATGCGCTTAAGGAGCGTAAGCAGCGCGCTAAATCCCAGCTTGAGACTAACCAGCAAGCGCAAAAGAAACTGCAAAGCCAGTTTGAATTGGACCGCGACGATATTAAGGATCAGCAGCGCGAAGCGGTTACCGAGCACAGCTTCCACTGGCAGCAACTGATCGCCGATAGCGACGCCCGTCTGGCCCAACTGGATGGCGAAATTAAGCAGGCTAAAGCGTCGGCGGCTCAGGATCGGGAAGAAATGGCCAAATGGCTGGAAAACGAGCTTAATCAACGCGGTTTGGATGTGGATGAAATTGGCCAGCTTAAGAAGCAGGTGAAGAGTCTTAAAGACGCCATTTATAAAACCGAGACGCAGCGCCACAAAGTGGCCGATTACGACCGCTGGTATCAAACGGTATTTACCGGCCAGAAGGTTACCTGGCAGCAGGGTTTAACCAAAGCCCGCAAAGCCCTGGGTGAAGCGGAGCGCGAACTCAATGAGCTACAGGTGCAGTATCGGGAAACCCGTGAAACCTTAAAAACCAAACAATCTGAGCTGGAAAAACTGCTCAGCGTGGCTACCGAGCAACTTGGACAGGTAGATACACTGGCGAAGAATCTGGCTAAACAAACGCTGCCCAAAGTCGATGCCGTGGCTGAGTGGCAACATGACGAGCTTAGCATCACTCAGCGATTATCCCGTGCGCAGGCGTTACTTAAAGAGCGGGAAGAACTACTCAGCGATATCCGCAATTACGTTGAGCGTTTCGACCAGCTGATTGCCGCTCAGGCTGGCACCGGCCTGTCAGACACTTGGGAGCGCGCGCGGGAAGAATGTGCAGTGATCAACTCTCACGGCGTAAAAGGTATTGACCATCGCCGCATGGTGGGTCACTTATCCCAGTTATTGAACGTGATTGTGCCGCAGAAGATCCAGGGGCTGCGCGAACAGGGCCGGATCTTTGGTGCCGATCTGAGTCAGTACTACTTTGTACTGGCCGATATTGATAAGCGCATTGTGAGTCAGAGTCGGCGCATCAGTAAAGAAGTCGATGGCGAGTTATTCCTCGACGGCGTATCAGATTCCGCGGTGAAAATTCGTTCCCGTATCAGTGAGCTGGAATTCTGGCCGGAGCTGGAACACTTCCGCACCCTGTACGACAGTTGGATGGAAGAGGGCGCCCACGAGCTGCCGGACGATGAATACGGCCAGAGTATGCGCCGGGTGCTGGATATCCTTGGCCGTGCGGCACTTTCTGGTGGCATCAGTAAACTGCTGGATATTGAACTGCATCTGCGTGAGGGCAACAGTGATTTGGTGATCCGCACCGACAGACAGCTAAATGAATCTTCGAGCCATGGTATGGCTTATCTTATTTTATGTAAGTTCCTGCTGGCCTTTACCCGCTTACTGCGTGGTGAAGCGGACGCGGTTATTCACTGGCCCATCGATGAGCTCGGTACGTTGCACCAGAGCAACGTGAAAAAGATTTTCGATGCCTGTCAGGCTAATAACATCAGTGTGGTTGGCGCTTTCCCGAATCCGGAGTCCGATGTATTAAAACTGTTTGAGAACCGTTATCTCATCGACAAAGTGTCTAAGCAATTACAGGTGGTTCAGCCGAAGAGTTCTAACCTGTCATCATTGATTCAGGCTCGTAAAGCCAAGCAGGAGGTGTCAGCATGATGACCGAACAGGGCAAAGTATTAAGCGCATTACTCAATGGCCAGTTTATATGTCAGGTGAGTGATGAAGACAGCTGGCGGTTTTTAAAAAGCCGCGATAATGCCAGTAAGCTTGAACCGCATTTAAACCTGCTTAACCGCACTCTGGCCACCACTGGTGAGGGCGAAGTGTTTTTTGCCGGCTATCTCACTCTGGGCGACGAAGAACGCAAAGTATTACTGCAGCAGTTTCAGGAAACCACATCCAGTCTGGTGCCATTGGTGGAGTGGTTGTTGTTGGTACAGCAGGCCAGTGAGTCGGATATGCCGCTTACCATGGGTAATGCTATCCGCTTAAATGAGCTGCAAACCGTTATCGAAGACACCCCGGCTTATAGTGAGCAGTTGGAAAAAATTTCCCGCTATCGTTTGTTTGGCTCTACCAGTGTCAATCTGGACGGCCAGCTCAAGCAGGTGTTTAAAAAGCTTACTGACTTAGGGTACTTAATGAAGCCCAATCCGGAAAAGCAGATTTATCTGGCTACCGGCAAAGTGGAGCACTTATTCGAAGTGATCCGCTTTATTGACGAGACCGAGTCGCTGTCGTTATCTGAGCAGGCGGAAGCGGCTATTCAGCAGGGCAGTCTGCTATGAGTCAGGTGCTAATCCAGGCAGGGAGCCGGTTTTTAAATGCACTGGGTCGCCACAGCGAACTCATCATGCACGCCTATGTAAATGGCTCTGTGGATGAATCAAACTTTAGCCGCAAGGTCCTCGAACAACTAATTCAGCTGGGAATTTTATGGCGGCCGGATCCACAAAGCGCACTGCGGCTTAAAAGTGCGGTCAGGAATTTGCTGGAAAGCGGCCTGCAGGATGAGCGAAACCGCAACATTAACGCCAATATCGGCACCGCGCTGGCGAGTTTGAAAACCATTGCCGAGCATTACAAAGAGTCGTTGCACTACAACCGGTTTAACGAAGCCCACGCTTATATGACCGACCTGACGGAGCACGTATACCAGCTCACCGAATCGCTGGCCAACAGCGTGCGGGTGATGTTCAGCCGCATTAACAACGAGTTTGGTTATGTGTCCTCAGTGGAAGCTAAAATCCGCGAAAATGAGTTGGCGCAGGGACAGGTGTCTGAACTGCTAAATCAGTTGGAATGTTTCCGTTTTGATGAGCTCAGTGAGATCGCCGGCAGTAACCGAGAATTGCGTCATTTGCTGGTGGTTGCCCTGCAGCAAAGTTTCTCTAAGGCAACTCAGGAGCTATCTGTAGCGCAGGCGCGACTGCTCGATTTACTTGGCCGTTTTCGAGAGTTCCAGGGCCGTACACGGCTGCTTAAAGGCTTTTTACTGCACATGGAGCATCACCCTGATTTTGCGCCGGGTAATTACCCGAATCTTACTCAGGTTCCCGTATTGTTTAATCAGTCGGCGGCCATGCTTAAACCGGCCAGTATTGATGTTAATCAGGTCGCTCACGAACAGGAATTACAGCAGATTGTTGCCTCGTTGAGCTCGGTGTATCGCCGTAAGCCTGTGGTTAGTGAGCCGGAAAAAGCATCGACCATCGATGTCAGTGAACAGCAGTCAGTAGATTTAGAAAGCGATCCGCTCCAGGAAGAAGTGGATGCCTATTTCTGTGAAGTGATTGATAACGGTCAGTCCTTATCGGCGCTGGATTATTTCAGTCAGCGTGAGCTGGAGTTCGATCCGGAAGTGTGGATCTATCAGGTGATTGGCGATTATCAGGCACTGGATGATGAAGATAAACAGTTCTTTGCCATCGACCCGGTAGGGCGTGCCGACGAAAAATATACCGGTAACTTTGTGATCCATGATGTCACTTTGGGACTAAGATAACTGTACCCAATCAGCGTGATATAAAACGGCTCGCTGTCGGTTAGGCAGGAGCCGTTTTTTATTGCCTTAAAAAGCCGGTTTTTAGATGAAATTGGTCTTGGCAAATCACAATTTAAACTTATAATTAACATATGTGTAACATGATAGGGTACTATCTGTTAAAGAAGTTACCGGCCGGATGCTGGTTGTAGTGAACAGGAGCTGTTATGCATTTGTCAGAAGAACAAAAATTTAATCAGGCGCTGATAAAACTGGCGGTATTGTTTTATCAGGTCGACAGAAAAATTCTGCTCAGCGAGCAGGACTACCTTGAAGAGCTGGTAGAATCCCTTGAATGGGACAGTCCAATCTGCCGCGAAGCATACGTTAACGAAGTTATTTACCAAACCCGAACGGCTTTGGATACAGGGGATGCCGCAGATATTTTACGCAGTCTGCAGGCTGATTTGGCGTTTAACGCCAGTCAGGCGCTGGAAGTCGCGATGGCGATGTCGGGAGTAGACGGCGAGCGCAGTGAAGAAGAAACCGAGCTTCTGAGCCTGTTAACGCACAAAATACTGGCCCGGGAACTAACCGCCAGCGGGGTAGAGCTGCCAGCTGCTTCCTGAAGCACTTATTGAAATACAGCCGGAACAAAGGTAGGGTCAGAGATATTTAGCGTAATCAAATTATCCCTGCCTGATGAAAGCATTTCGGCTGTGTTGCCTGGTGATACTGGTGATAGCTGGCTCAGTTATGTTGTTGAGCAGTTGTCAGCAAACCCGCGATGTACGATTTTCTCCGTCGGCCAGCCTCGTGCCGACCACAATCACTCCCTTTAGTGCTTACCAGCAAGCAGTAGCAATGTGGCTTAGCGGACACCGTCAGGCCACCGGCCCGAATAAACATTGGGAAGTCCAAATCAATACCCCATTCGAGTGTGGTGTCGGCAATACCAAAGGTGTGTTGTTTATCCATGGTCTGGGGGATTCGCCATACTTTTTTCAGGATGTTGCCCAACGCTTGTGTGAGCAGGATGTGTGGGTTCGGGCAATATTGTTGCCCGGCCATGGCTCTAAACCCGGCGATATGCTAAATGCCAGCTACGAGTTATGGCAACAAGCCACGAATTTCCATGTCGATGAATTCTCACGCGAGGTTGATGCATTATATCTGGCCGGATTTTCTACCGGCACTAATCTGGCCGTCGTGGCCGATGGTGAGCGTGATGATATCGCCGGGCTATTGCTGTTTTCGCCGGCATTTGAATCCCGCTTCGCGGTAACCTGGCTGGCGCCATATTTAACCGGTGTCTTCAGCTGGCCGAATGTCGAACCTGAAGATAATCCGACACGGTATAACTCCATGGCCATGCAGGGGTTTGCCGCCTACCAGAAAAGTGTTGATGCGGTTCAGGCGTCATTACAGCTGCAACCGGTTTCTGTACCGGCGTTACTGGTGGTGCCCGAGGGCGATAGTGTGGTTGATGTGAATAAGGTAGCGAAGCTTTACACGGCGCATTTTCGTCATCCGAGAAGTGAGTTGTTGTGGTTGGGTGAACAAGAGGATGCGCCAGCCAACAGTAAAGTGCTTAGCATGAAAATACCGGCGCAGCGGATCGGTGCAGCCTCGCATATGAGTGTATTGTTCAGTGCGGCCAATCCCTTGTATGGGATCGGTGGAAGCCAGAGAATTTGTGACAATGGTCAGGGCAGCAGTAAAACAAAGCGCTGTGAAGCGGGCGAGGAGGTCTGGTATGGCCCCTGGGGCTTAACCGAAGAAGGCAAGGTTTTTGCCCGTCTCACTTATAACCCTTATTTCGACAGCATGATGGGGGCGATTGAACAGCTGTTGGAAATTGACCCACAAGAGGTGGTAAAGGAGTGACCGGGCACCGCTTAATTCCCAAAACATCTCATCAATTGAAACAAATATTATTTTAATATGTTTGAGCTAGTACAGATTACTGTTGCTCTAACCGTGCAATTTCAGCTTCCAATAGCTTCTTATTCCTTTTTAGGGTCACTTTTATCGTATCGAGACGATGACGTTTGTCATAAGTGGTTTCTTTAACTTTCTGCATAAGTAGCAAAAAATGCTTATCCGCAAGCATCTCAGTTAGATTGATGTTTCCTGCTAACCAGTTTTCCTGATTTTGTTCTCCATTTTCAGACACAAAATACCTAACGTGTTTGTGATATATCTCTGATGACAAGCTTTTAAGTTCTGCGTTATGTTCCTGAGTAAAGAAGGCGGCTCGGGGTAAAGCTCCAACAAACAAACTTATAATTTCTCTACGAACAGATGGATTTTCAATTTTATCTAATCCATTTGATTTAATAGCCTCAAAAGCACCACTGTCGTAGCTAAAAAGAAAATGTACCGTGAGATTGTATAGCTGGGTTAATGCCTCTTCTTTGGGAGGTTGGCTTTGAGCTTCAATCACCGTATAAAAAAAATGGTATGCATCTTCATTCCATTTTACTCTTGGATAATAGCCCTTATCCATCATTTCGAGCGTTTTATCAATTGATGACTCCAGCTCACCTAGCATAAGAATTTCGTACTTCTTATCCTGAATTGATTTATAATAACTATTTACAGATAATGCGATAAGAATCCCTGCTACAACTAAGATAATTTCGCCAATCGCATAATAGAGATAATTGATGAGTTTACGCTCATCAATTAACCGTAACCTAATTATTCTAAGTACCCTAAACATACCCATCCGCCTAAATAGTAAACAATTTAACCCTATCGGCTTTTTCTTTTTTATTCAAATATGACCGCAAATTCAGACAGTCACTCTCTATACTCAGGTCCAGTTGGAATTTGCCGTTGTGCAGGCACAATGAACACATTACTTATCAGTTTTAATGAAACACTGTGCCCAGACCGCGTAAAAGCCTTATCAACCTTTCAGATACCCCTTATTACCATTGTGTTTCCCGTTGTGTTCGACGGGCGTATTTATGTGGTGAAGATAATCAGACAGGAAGAAGCTACGAGCATCGTCGACAATGGGTAGAAGACCGACTACTGTATTTAGCAGAGGTGTTTTGTGTTGACGTGTGCGCTTATGCAGTAATGAGCAATCATACCCATGTGGTATTACGAATTAACAAGCAAAAGGCCGATTCGTTAAGTGTTAAAGATATCATCAGGCGGTGGCACCGGCTCTACAAAGGCATGTTGTTGTCGCAACGTTATATTGACCCTGTTCAATCTACCACATTGTCTGAAGCGGAAATTCAAACGGTACATAGCCTGGCGGAAATTTACCGTAAGCGACTTTACGATATCAGCTGGTTTATGCGCTTGCTTAACGAGTACATCGCTCGTCGAGCCAATAAAGAAGATGAGTGTACCGGTCATTTCTGGGAAGGGAGGTTTAAGTCACAGGCACTCCTGGATGAAACATCGTTAGCTGCCTGCATGGCGTATGTTGACTTAAATCCAGTACGAGCCTGTTTGGCGAATACGCCAGAATCATCTGCTCACACAAGTATTCAAAAACGCATCAATGCGGCCAAATTGAATCGACAACCTGCTCAATTACTTCCATTTACAGGTAACCCATGTAACACAATGCCTGACGGTTTGCCTTTTCAGCTGCAGGACTATATTGAACTGGTTGAACTGTCAGGTCGCTATTTACATCCCAACAAGAAAGGCAGAATCGATGATTCAGCGTCACCTATTCTGACCCGGGTTGGACTCGCGCATACTGATTGGAACAAGATGGTAACAGGCATTGAGACTACCTTTAAATCTTCAGTAAGCTTTGAACAATTTATCAGG
>Ga0208204_100111_pt1 | contig 37879 bp, 33 predicted proteins | sample DeeseametaMP2252_FD_184173 | JGI IMG/M metagenome (GOLD analysis project Ga0208204, IMG submission 184173) | Marine microbial communities from the Deep Pacific Ocean - MP2252 (SPAdes) | ecosystem: Environmental > Aquatic > Marine > Oceanic | place: West of El Salvador, Pacific Ocean | collected...
AATGCGTATCCACCAATGATAACTCCGGCAGATGGTTTTCGGGTGGAAGGCAAGCGTCAGAAAATTAATATTCCTTCTTCTGCTCTGGAATTCCCTGTCACGGCCGACGTGCTGAAGGGGGCTATTCAATGAACCTTCAGAAGACGTTGAATATTGTCCGCGAGTATTCGGGCGTTCGGTCTAAACAGCAGCTAAAGCAAGTGCTCCAGTCAGTAAGCAGCGGCGCCTCTCATAACATAAAAAATGGTGACGATGCAGCGGCTTTACCTTCTTCTGATGGCCACCTGCTTTTCGCCATGGAAGGGTTTATTCCCGCCTTTGTAGCACATGATCCGTGGTTTGCCGGTTGGTGTGGAGTAATGGTGAACTGCAGCGACATTGCAGCCATGGGTGGCAGACCCACAGCCATCACCAATGCAATCTGGAGCGATGATGACGATGTGTTGCGCCAGCTATTAAGAGGGATGACGGCAGCGTCCAGCGCTTTTGGCGTGCCAATTGTTGGAGGGCACACGTGCCAGAACAACGGCAGTAATCAGCTTTCTGTGTCGATAATCGGCCAGGCAACTAACTTGCTCACCAGCTTTGACGCCTGCGAAGGTGACCTGCTGATTTGCGCTATTGATTTGCGCGGTGAGTACCGGGAGCCCTTTCTGAACTGGGATGCAGCGACCTCTGCACCGCCAGAACAGCTCAAAGGTGATATCGGACTGCTGCCCCTTATTGCAGCTATTGACGGTGTCACCGGCGCTAAGGATATCTCTCAGGCAGGCATTCTTGGCACTGCAGCCATGTTTATGGATTGCTCTGAAACGGGCGTAGATATCGATTTGTCGCAAATCCCTAAACCCGCGGACGTTTGCTGGGAAGACTGGCTGCGGACGTTTCCCAGCTTCGGCTACCTGATTAGCTGTAAGGCAGCATGTGCAGAGGCAGTGAAAAACCTGTTCCAGAGCAGAAATATCCACACCGGATTGTTGGGAGAAATAAACAGCAACCAGCATATCACTGTGACCTTCAATGGCGTGACAGAAACATTCTTCGACTTAACTGAATCACGTTTCATGGTACCTGCCAGAGAAACGCAACTAACACTCAGCGAGACACAATAATGCCAGCAACTACCTTTAATGTGCGCTGGCCTGATAACTCTGTTCAGGCCTGCTATTCACCCTCAACCGTTATCCGCGAGTATTTGAAAATTCAGCAACCATATGAAATAGCTGAATTCAAAGCTCTCTGTAATGAAGCATTGCACGCAGCCAGTCAGCGCGTTGAAAAGAAATTCGGCTATGCGTGTTCCAGCGCGATGGATCAACTTTCTGACATCAATCAAAAGTGCGATGCCTTTGCGGCCTCTGAAAGCAAAGTGATTGTTACCTCATTCCAACCTTAATTACATGGCGAAAACGATTATGACTCAAACAACTCCTGCTCATTACCCGGCAGTTATTATCGGCGGCGGTCAGGCTGGCTTATCTGTCAGCTATTGTCTGCAACAAGAAAACATTAAGCATCTGGTTATTGAAAAATCTCAAATCCTGAACAGTTGGAAAACCCAGCGTTGGGACTCATTTACTCTGGTCACGCCGAACTGGCAGTGCGCACTTCCCGACCACCCTTATGATGGCGATAAGCCTGAAGGTTTTATGAACCGCGAAGAAACCATTGGCTATCTTGAACGATTTGCATCAAAAGTTGATGCTCCTGTGCTCGAGCATACTACGGTAGAAAATGTCAGCCGCGACGATAGCGGCAACTACACGGTAAAAACCAGCGCAGGCGTTTTCACCAGTGACCACGTTATTGTGGCGAGTGGCGGCTACCAACAGCCCATCATTCCGAGAATGGCTGAACGCCTTCCGGAAAAGATTGTTCAAATCCACTCAAATCAATATAAGAACGCGGATCAACTGCCGTCCGGAAATGTTCTGGTAGTCGGTTCTGGTCAGTCAGGCGCACAAATAGCAGAGGACATTCATCTTACCGGGAGAAAAGTATTTCTGGCCGTGGGGAATGCTCCCCGTGTTGCCAGACAATATCGTGGTAAAGACGTGGTGGAATGGCTCGATGACATGGGTTACTACAAAAAATCAGTGGAAGAGCATCCGCTACGCGAGGGCGTGAGAGACAACACCAATCATTATGTCACCGGCAGGGATGGCGGAAGAGATATTGATTTGCGTAAGTTCGCCACTGAGGGCATGGAATTGTTCGGGTTAATGACGGAGTTCGACGGCGACAGTCTTATCTTCCAACCTGACTTAACAGAAAACCTTGATTTCGCAGATTCGGTTTACAATAACATCAATAGCCGTATTGATGCCTACATTGAAGAAAACGGAATTTCTGCACCGGCTTGCAGTACCTACGAGCCAGTCTGGCAACCTGCGGCAGAACGCGAACAGCTTAATCTGGCAGACTCCGGGATCACTTCCATTATCTGGTGTATCGGCTTCCGGCCAGATTTCAGCTGGCTCGACTTACCGGTATTTAACGGCAGAGGGGCACCAGCACACAAACGCGGTGTGACGTCAGTTCCCGGCACATATTTTATTGGCTTACCCTGGCTTCATACCTGGGGCTCAGGTCGCTTCTCAGGCGTAGCAAGTGATGCAGCCTATCTGGCCAATATCATAAAGCTAAAGGCTTCCGGCAAGCGAAAGGCCTGCCCTGTACCTGTAGATGCTGAATAAGCAGTCCAGCTTTGTTCGCAGAGTAAAAAGAACGGCCCGCTCAATAGCCATTTGCATAGTGGGCATTCAGTCTTTTTCGTTCTGGCTTTCCTTTCTGAAGCCCAGAACCGTCTCTTCGTGCTCTGCCCTCAAAATGGGCTAATCGTAAGGACAAGAGCTAGTGAAAAATACGACTGCAGTAATGTCTCTCTTAGCGATAAAACCTTTATTCAACAATAATTCCCCCTAAGGAACACAACAGTTCTAGTATTTCCACGAAAAATCACTTTTTAACCTTGTGTTTTACCCAGACAAGCTTGTCCTCTCAATTCAAGCCGTTACAAAAACAAAACCGCCCAATGTGACGAGAGAGGTTATCGTACTCAACGCTACCGAAGATGCGACTTCACTTTCCATTGTCTTAAGTTTCATGACTACAACCAAAGCAATGGTTCCTGTTGGAAGGGCCATTGCTAACACGATTTCTCTTATCATTGCTTCATCAGCCCCGAACAATCGCAGTAATAAGAAACAAGTAAGCGGCATAACTACATTTTTAATAAAAACGGGAAATACTGTATGACTGGTTAAGGTAATTTTTCGTTTCTGAAGCACAACACCAGCAGAGAAGATGGCGAGCCCACCGGTAGCCTGCCCCAGAAGCTTACCTGAGTGATTTAATAATTCAGGAGGCTTAATAGCAAAATCGAGAGAGCTGGAACCAGGACTACCGGATGCTTGCTAACTGATTTAATATGCGTCATGAACGATCTGCTTTGTCCCATTGATTGAAAAGCCAATGACATGATAAGTAGGCATCCAGGAAGTACAAACAAATTCTGTACAAGTCCTGATACTGCCACTAATAACGTTGTAGACTCATGTCCCAAGAATGGTGTCAGGATTGGGTATCCTATAAATAGTATGCTAGGAGTTCCCATAACCAAGGTTAATAAGGTGCTGTAGAAATATCGAGTTCATGTCCGAACAATCACAGCAGACAACGGAAGCGAATTCTGTGACCACGAGCTGGTCGCTGAGAAGCTCAAAACCGATATCTACTTCGCGAATCCTTATTCATCCTGGGAACGCGGGCTGAATGAAAATTATAACGGTTTGCTGCGCCAGTATATCCGGAAAGGTACCGATTTACGGACGGTAACAGAAAAGCAAATTGGTGAGATTGAACGGGCATTAAATGCCAGACCGATATTGTTTCTCGGCTTCAGGCAACCAGTTGCAGTATTCAATGAATTCCGCAAGGCTGCCTAATTTAGCGAGTGATACACTTCGGTGTTGAATTCGCGCAGTGCCCCCGCATTTTTTTGCATATCACTCGAATTCAAACATCGCTAATCGCCATGTCTAATATTCAAACCTACATAGGCATCTAATCACTGAACAATCACGGAAAGCATGCTCCATTGAAAATTATTTTTTTGGAAATTAAGTTTTTGGTGGAATCATTGGGCCAATCCGTCTGCAGGCCACGGAAAAAGCGTTACTCCTAGAGTAGGAATATTATGAAATTTGAACAACTCCCCCCGTTACTCCTAGAATAAAATTCTAGGGGTAACGCTTGATTTTTTTCTAGGGGTAACGCTCCGAAAGTACAGCCTAGCCCGTACATTTTTCACAATTTTTTTGTTAAACTTTTATTGCAAGCCCTGAAATATTTTTTGTCTTTCCGCTTATACTCGCGTCGAAACTGCGACGAAAAGTCAGCAAAAAATTGCTAAAAAATACCAAATAATTGAGCTAAACAGACTGCCATAAAGGAGTTCTTTGTATAGTGCGACTTGTCACTACTTTGGTAGAAAAATATGCTCTCTCTTCTGACTGATTACATGTGTATTGTAAATGATATTGACTCAATAACTACGCTTGTAAAGTCAGGCCAATTTCGAAATGAATTCTTGTAAAAATTTGAGAATATGAAATTTCCACACTTTTTGTAACCTATCCGTCTACAGGCCACGGAAAAAGCGTTCTGCCGAAAGTAGGAAGCTTTTGATTTTTGAACTACTCCCCACGTTACTCCGAAATTAAAACTTTCGGCAGAACGCTTTATTTTTTTCCGGAGGAACGCTTTGGAAAGGCACCTTACTCAACACATTTTTTCACAAAGTTTTTGTTGAGCGTGTCTTTTTTCACATTAAAATCCGTTCAGAATATTGGCACACATATAGCGAATAAAAAGTCGAAAAAACAGCCAGACTTCTGTTGGTTAACAAGTACTTTAATTTTGAATTTAGTCATCTAAAACTTCCCACTCAAAACACGATTTGAAGTCAGAAAAAATATAAGAAAAATGTGGAAAAATAAATTGCAGAAAAAAAGTGACCTGGAAAGTGTTTGCACTGCAACGATGGGCGTCATGAAAGCTAATCATTTACAATTATAAAGCTTTCCATCATTCGGAAGTTTGCCTACCTAAATATTTTCCCTTTTTGCTGCAAATTTTCCTTCCAACTATGACAACTCACCCATGTGCTTACTAACGAAGTGTGAGCTTAGCTCTCTTCGTATGAATTAGAGTAAAAAAGATTTGCAGCTAATCAGTGATCACTGATACCCAAAGAAAGTCTCAGACTTCATATAAAACTGTTTCATTTTGAGACGGCAGTCTTATGCGTATGTTTGTTTTTAAAACATCAATGAGGCGCACCTTTCTGGACAAAAATATCTAACTAACTGTTATTACATCACTTAAATGTTTATGGAATGTTAAATGCTATTTATCCCAGTGACCTAAGAGAGCTTTTGCTCAGCGTAATCACTCACAAAGGATAACAAAATGAAAAACACATTCTTAAAAGCTGCTGTTCTGTCTGCTGGTCTTCCCTGCTCTACAATTAATAATATCTCTCATGCGGCTCAGGTTGCTACAGATCCGGGTGACTATTCACCATTGCCAGCAGGTATAGATCTCGGGATTCTATATCTGCAGTCTTTCGACAATGATGAGTTTTATGTCGATGGCAAACAGATTGAAAATGGGCCGACGTTAGGCGCAGATATAGGTCTTTTGCGTTGGGTCCACTATATGGAAATCGGTGGATTTATTATCGACCCTCAAATAATTCTACCATTCGGCCAACTGAAACTGGAGGCCGGCGGCAATACAGTAGAAGCATCGGGTATTGGTGATCCTATACTCGGCGCAACGATCTGGTTATACAATAACGCGGAAGCAAAGCAAGCCTTCGGATTGACTGGTTTGGTTTCAGTTCCATGGGGTAGTTACGACATCGAAAAAGGACCCGTTAACCTTGGTGAAAACAGAACAAAATTAATCACGCAAGCTGCATTTGTAACACCGCTAACTGAACACTTTTCTCTTCATTTGATTGGTGAATATACATTCTTTGGAGACAATGACGATTTCGGCGCTTCAGGGGTCACCCGGAAGCAGAATGATCAGTACGGTTTTCAGGTGCATTTGAACTACCACATTTCTGACTCCACTACTGCGTCGGTTAACTATTATCAGGATTTCGGTGCGGAAACTGAGGTAAACGGTTCCCGACAACAGGATAAACTGAACAGCAATCGTTGGCAGGCAACTCTGCAGCACTTCATCAAGCCCGACCTTCAGGTTCAAATACAATATGGCCGAAGCATCTCTGTAGAAAATGGCTTTTTCGAAAACGACAGACTTAACCTACGTTTTGTTAAAGTGTTCTAACTACATTTCCGCCGGAATAACAGATAACTCAAAAGTTCGCAATAAAAACCAAAGTTCGCCCAATAAACTTATTACATTTAATTTACATTTCATGCTAAGTTATAGCTCCATTGAACAGGTATAAGGCTAATCGCCAAATGACCGATTTCAGTTTTCAATCTGGATAATGAGGGCAGTAGTCATGAATAACGAGCTTAGCGTAATTCGTCAGCGATTTGATGAGGGAGATACTCGGGTAGCCGACAGGCTGCCTGACGCTATCCGTGATTCCTGGCTTCGTTGTGCTAACCAGACTATTCAGATGTCCGGGCAGCTTGAATACGCCTATGTTCGTCCTGATAATCTTAAAGAGCTTAAATCTAAAAATTCTCGTTTACTAAACATTTCTAACCGGCATGTTGAACAATTATTTCAAGCTGTTGCTGGTGCTGGCTGGTCTGTTTTACTCACTGATAAAAACTGTACCGCTTTACAAGTCAGGCAAGCAAGTCGACTGAGAAATACCCGAATCGCGTCTGCTTTTCGAGATGGTGTCGTATTAAATGAAAGTACTGTAGGCACCACTGCCATGTCATGTGCAGTAAACAGCAAACAGTTCAGCCGGGTTTTCGGTGCAGAACATTATCAACAACAACACAACTCATTTCACTGCGCGGCAGCTCCTGTGTTTGATCATCTTGGCCGGCTATGTGGCTCTCTGGACATTACTAACGAAAACTCACTGAATGATATGGCCGTGTTTTATATGCTCGAGACATGTGCCAGAAACATCCAAAAATCACTTATATTAGATCTCAATGACAGTTATGTCTTAGAAATCATCCCTTCCTCCGGACAATTTGGTGATATTACAAACTTACTATTGGCTATCACCCCGGATGGAAAAATGACGGGATGTAATGAAGCTGCTTCAACATTTATCACCGACCAACGTCGTTTTTATGAAACCTGTTTTAGCGATTTATTCAGCTCCGACTTTCAAAGCCTGTCTTCACGAAGAGCAATCAACGGCGATCCCTTTTTTCTCACATTACATTCTGGCGTGACTCTCGCGTCGAGGGTAATTAGCTCACCCCACGAAGATAAAAGTCTAGCGCGGTGCAAAGGCAAAATTAAACCTGTCGCCTCTGGTAAAAAAGAACCGGATACCACCTTTGGCGATGAAGGGTTGAAAAATTCTGTTGCACGAGGAGCTAAAGTGCTTAACCGACTACCGGTAATGCTCTACGGAGAGTCTGGAGTAGGTAAGGAAGTGACTGCCAGGCACCTGCATGATGCCAGTCAATGCAGTGGAAAGTTTATTTCTATCAATTGCGCTTCGATCCCTGAAAACCTCATTGAAAGTGAACTATTTGGTTACCAACCGGGCGCTTTTACCGGTGCTGACAAAAAGGGGTTCAAAGGCCGCATTGCCGAAGCCGATAGAGGTACTCTTTTCCTTGATGAAATTGGTGACATGCCTTTGGCCCTGCAGAGCCGGTTGTTGCGGGTCCTTGAAACCCGTGAAGTCAGCCCTTTAGGTTCTGCCCGCGAACATAAAGTTGACTTCCAGCTCATCTGTGCAACTAATGTGGATCTTAAAGTAGCAATCGAAGAAGGCAGGTTTCGCCGGGATCTTTACTTCCGTCTGAAGGGATTTGAAATTCCAATTAAGCCACTGCGTGAGCGAAGCGACAAACTTGCCATCGCCCGCCGTATCTTGAACAAAGACTGTCAGTGTAAAAAGCACCTTAGCGCGGAGGTAGCTGAATTTATCGAGAGGCACACCTGGCCAGGTAATATTCGTGAATTACGTAACGTGCTTCTATACGCTGATGCAATAGGGGAGGAAAGCAAAGAGGTAGCAACCTACGAACTTCCGGAAGAATATCAAAGCTGCCGTGGCATTCTGGTTCAGACACATGAGTCCGCTCCAAAACATACAACATCAGGGCGTCTCTTAGACCAGGCTAGTCAGGATTTGATAAACCAGGTTGTCGAAGACTGTAAGGGCAACATAAGCCAGGCCGCCAAAAAGCTTGGTATATCCCGAGCGACACTTTATCGCAAATTAGCGAAAGAACGTGACACTACTGCCTTAAACTGAGACGCACCAAAACAAAGGGTGTTTCACTATGAAACACCTTCCCCACCAGCACCCTCAAAAAGCTAATAAATACAACAGATTAACTTAAATTTAACTTTTGGCATAATCTCTGCGTTGTGATGTGTAGTGAGTTCTTATCTCGATAATAACGAAAAAAGGCAAAGATATGTCAGATATAAATAAACAACGCAGGCAGTTTTTGAAACTGGCAACCGCCATCAGTGTTGCCGTTGCAAGCCTCTCTCCTATGCAGGTAATCGCAGGTAAAATAACTGAAGACAATAAGATGGACGCCACTGAGCATGCTGTTTTTACTAAAATGCTCACCATCTCCCTGCCTACGGAAGGCAGTCCTCTCATCCCCCCTGCAAGCTTGCCGGTTATCCCCACCATAGAAGGTGCACTCCTTGCAGGGATGCCGCCTCACATCCGCCAAAGCCTGAATCAGGGCATTCATTACTTCAATCAGGGGCCGCTGAAAAAGTACGGCAAATCATTTAATGAACTCCCTGATGAACAAGCTACAGCCTTTGTTGACGAATGGACTAGCAGTAATAAAGCTCCACATCGTGCACTTGCAATGGGCTTAAAGAAGCTAACAGTTCTTGCATATTGGGCAATTCCTGACACATGGACGCCACTAGGCTACGTCGGGCCTGTTTCAGAAAAGTGGAAACTTAAATACCGCGGTGTCACACCAGAGCCAAAAGCATAAAAACAGGCAGGAGAAAAAATGATGTCGAACAAAAATCAGTTAAATGTAAAAACCTCAGAAGATATGACCGCCACTGAATTAAATATCGAAGCTGATGTAGTCATTATCGGCTCAGGCGCTGGAGGAGGAATTAGCGCCTACGAGCTTGCTAAAGCCGGGAAAAAAGTCATTATCCTTGAAGCAGGTCCCTTCGTACCTTCAGAGAAATTCACCGAAATGATGGCCGTCTCCATGGCCACCATGTATGAAGGAGAAGGTGCGCAAAGCAATACGGATGGCGATATAACAGTACTTCAGGGACGCTGTGTGGGAGGTTCGACTGTCGTAAATGCAGCTTTATGCTTCCGTACTCCGGACTACTATCTGAAAAAATGGGGCAAGGAGTTTGGGCTTACTAATTTGACGCCTGAAGTAATGCTGCCTTATTTCGAAAAAGTTGAAAAAAATCTCGGCATAACTGAAGTAAAACCTCACGAAACCAGCTCTGGTGCAGAAACAATTAAAAAAGGTCTGAAAGCATTAGATATCCCTTTAGGTCTGGCTCGCCGAAATATCCGCGATTGTGCGATGACAGGTTTCTGCTTCGCTGGCTGCAAAACTGACCGTAAACAATCAATGATGGTGACCTATCTTCCCTGGGCGTGCAACCACGGTGCAGAGATTTATGCTGACACCCGGGTAACGAAAATTACCGCCGAAAACGGCACAGCCAAAGGCGTCAATGCTGAAGTTATAGATCCTAAAACCGGAGTAACGAAAACACGCTTAAGTGTAAAAGCTCCTATCGTCGTGCTGGCAGCAGGCCCAACTGGTTCGCCCCTTCTGCTTCAACAATCCGGACTGGCAAATTCCAGCGGACAGGTGGGTAAGAACTTTGCTTGTCATCCGTCGTTGTCGGTAACGGCCATTTATGAAAAGAAACTAAACGACTTCCATGGTGCTACACATAGCCTGTTTGATGATCGCCATACCCTGCCGGAAAATGGCGGTTGGATCCAGCTTAATGCCGTACAGGACCCCGTGGAAGCTTCATTTATGGCTGAGCCGGGTACAGGAAAACCCTATGTGCGATACATGCAGAACTATCCAAATTCTACCCGTCTCATCACACTTATCCATGATAAGAATGTCGGCGAGGTCACTATGGAAAATGGCTATAAAGAAATTCGCTATCAAGTAGACGACGAAGATTTTGAAGCCATGAAAAAAGGTCTGAAAGAGAATGCACGGATCTTGTTTGCATCCGGCGCTAAATACCTCTATTTACCCACTTATGACACTCAGCGAATTAACTCTGTAGACGAAATTGACAGTGTTATCGATGCGCTTGAAAACGAGAGCGCCCGATACAGATACACCTCGTTCCATCCTCAGGGCACCTGCCGCATGGGTGCCGATAAGTCGAAAACAGTAGTGAACCCCTATGGCGAAACTCACGACATAAAAAACCTTTATGTCGTAGATGCCAGTTTACTGCCAACCTCAATAGGCTATAACCCGTCCGAAACGGTATATGCCCTAGCCAGCTATATTGCAGACCATATTAACGAAGCTAACCCGGGTTAAGGATTTAAAAAATGAAATATAACGAAATAGAAAAGCATGATTTTACTTTGGATTATGATTCCGGCTTCTCAGGCGAATACTTCGATATTAGCGAACCCGCTACTGGCAGAATTTTCGGAACCGTAAGGGGGGCAAGTATTGAGGAAACAAAAAAGATAATAAGCTCTTGTAAGCACGCCCAGCCGGACTGGGCGGCCACCACGCTCGAATACAGGGCGGCGATTCTTCGTCGGTTTGCACAAGCGTTGGGGCATCACTGCGAAATGATTCACGCCTGGAACGCCAGAGAGTGCGGATCAATTCGTCCTAAAAGTGAATGGGAACTTCAGGCTTGCATAGAGCAGGCTTATACGGCTGCTAACCTGGCGCAAGCCCCCAATGGTGAATTGTATCCGTCAACAATGCCCGGGCGGAAAAATATGCGGGTGAAAGTGCCGGTTGGTCTAGTCGGAGTGATTGCGCCCTGGAACTTCCCACTGTTACTTTCCCTACGTGCAATTCTACCCGCCCTTGCACTGGGCAACACGGTAGTTTTGAAACCAGATCCACAGAGTTTTTTTACCGGCGGTGTCATCATAAGTGAATTAATGGCTGAAGCGGGATTACCAGAGAATGTACTCAGACTAATTCCGGGTGGCGCAGAGCCAGGCCAGACGATTGTAAAACACCCGGATACAGGAATGATTGCGTTTACAGGTTCAACGGCCGTTGGTCGTGCTATCGCTCAGCAATGTGCAGGAACATTTAAGAAAACATCGCTGGAATTAGGTGGGAACAATGCGTTCATTGTAATGGCTGATGCCGATATAGAATCCGCCTCATCTTGCGCAGCATGGGGCTCGTTTTTGCATCAGGGTCAAATCTGCATGCAATCGGGCCGGCATATTGTGCATGAGAGCATTGCAGATAAATACGTGGAAGCACTGGCTGCCAGGGCCAACCAGCTCGTCACTGGTAACCCGTTTACAGAACAATGTCATCTGGGTCCGCTCATTAATGCGCAACAGGCTGAAAAGGTCAGGACACTCATTGAAGAATCTGTCGCTATGGGGGCAGAGATCGTGACCGGCGGTACGATAGATACCCAACTGGTGTCCCCTACAGTTCTGAAAAATGTGTCCTCTGATATGCCAGTATTTCAACAGGAGATTTTTGGGCCGGTTGCGCCCGTAGTAACGTTTAAAACGGAACAAGAGGCTATAGCGTTGGCAAATGACACAGCCCTTGGGTTGTCGGCTTCAATTCACACGACAGACAGCGCGCGGGGAGAATATCTGGCGACGTTTATCAATGCCGGAATGGTGCACATTAATGACCAGACCGTTAATAACGAATACCACATTCCTTTTGGAGGGTTGAAAGACTCAGGTGATTCGGGCCGTATTGGCGGACCTGTAAATCTTGATGAATTCACACACACAAAGTGGATTAGTGTGATGGATCAGGGGATTCAGTATCCTTTCTGAATGATGTTGAAGGATATTTAGGGGGCTGTGTTGCCCCCTTAGTTGTACTAGCTCCTACCCTTTTGAAATTTCTGAAGTAGTGCGTTGGTGATCTCAGGAACCAGATAGCAACAAAGCCTTTATGGTCATAATTACCGAAATCGTGTCAGGCTACTTTATTGATGACGGATGCTTACAAAGAGCGGTTACGGATAAAGTCATATAAGGATAAAGTGGAAGCCCCATCAGAACTTCGTGAAGATGTGCGTTATCCTCAACCTCAAAGATACTTACATTTGCATACTGACCAGCCACTCTCCACAAATGTACCCAAATGCCTTTCTTTTGTAACTCCTGTGAGTATTCTTTCTCTGTCAATTTGATAGCGTCAAATTCCTCAGAGCTCATGTCCTTAGGGGGATTGACTATCATCTCTACCTGAAAAAGCATCTTTGAATCTCCTGATTAGTTATTTGCGAACATATTGTGAAAACTTGTCTTCATCTATTTCTACACCCAGTCCCGGCAGCGTTGGAATTTCCACTCCATTATTGGCGTATGTTAGCGGGACTTTTACGATGTCGTCTTTTTGTAACAGAGGCCCGAACATTTCCGTACCCCACTGAATTTTTGGTAGTGCAGCCCATGCGTGTAACGAGGCCACTGTACCAATGGTTCCTTCGAGCATCGTTCCGCCATACAAACCAAAGCCAGCCCCGTGGCACACTGACGCTAAATTCAGTGCTCCGGTAAGTCCGCCGGCTTTTGCTATTTTCAGAGCCACTGCACCGCCGAAACCAGCACGTGATAGATTTACGCCGTCTGTTGCATCCAGAACGGATTCATCGGCCAGGATGGGCATGTGACACTTTTGAGCCAGACGAGCCAAAGTGGAAAAATCTCTGGCCGGGGTTGGCTGTTCTACCAGGTCGACGCCCACTTCCTGCAATGCAGCCATCGCCAATGTTGCGGTAGGCTCATCCCAAGCCTGATTCACGTCTACACGAATACTGATTTCATCACCCAAAGTTGCTTTTATTTTGCTAACGTGGGCAACATCATCCTTATAATGGCGGGAACCAATTTTTAGTTTGAAAACATTGTGTCTACGTTCTGCAATTAGTGCCCGGGCTTCTTCAATATCTTGCTCCGTATCACCTGATGCAAGTACCCATAAGCATGGAAGGTGTGAATTGCAGGCTCCGCCCAGCAATGTGGAAACCGGCACGCCCAGGATTTTTCCCTGCAGGTCGAGTAGTGCCGTTTCAATAGCAGATTTAGCAATGGCATTGCCCCTGCAACTCTTATCTATGGCTAACATCAACTTTTTAATGTTATTTAGAGGCTGATTGAGCAGGTGTTGTACGAAATATGTATCAATATTTAGTTTGATACTTTCAGGACTTTCAGGTCCATATGCGAGACCACCAATGGTCGTACCTTCGCCAACACCCTCACGCCCTTCATTATCTCTGACACGAACAATTACCATCGACTGAACGGCCATTGATGTCACGGACAATTTGTGTGGCCGTACAGTAGGAATATCGACGATATAAGTTTCGATGTGAGCGATGTAACTCATACTAATTAATCAAGCTCCAAGTTGAACAGACGTAAACTTAGTGTGATTTAAAAGTGGCGACCAATATTGAATTAGTATCAGGCTATACCTTGAGGGTATGGAGCGGTTGTTTAATATGTGTGGCTCGCATCGCAGAACTATCTAAATTTATATTCAGCGGGTATGCACCCTGATATTTTCTATTGCTGACATTAATACAGGCAGGCAGCGCTCTTTCAGGTCCTCCAGTGAAACTCGTAGCGCATTCGTACTTATATTGACGGCACCTATTAAGTGCCCTTTATGATTGAAAGCCGGTGCTGCTAAGGATCTCAGACCCAGTTCCAATTCCTGATCAACAATGCAGTACCCCTGAGCTGAGACTTTCTGCAGTTCAGAGCTCAATGATGCCTTGTCTTTAACACTAAAACTCGTATAAGAACTAAATGACACACCGTTCAACCACTCTTCCTTCCTATCAGCCCCTAACTGGGCAGCCAAAACCCGTCCCATCGACGTGTATGCAGCGGACAATCTGATGCCCGCAGAAAGATTAATCGACATTAACCTGTGAGCAGCACTTGAACGTACAACATAGATTATGTCTTGCCCGTCCAGGACAGCCAGTGAACAAGACTCACCAAGTTCTGCAGTCACTTCATGAAGATAATGTTCGACGACAGGTAAATAATCATTGCCTGCGCTATAAGCATATCCAAGCGAAAGTACTTTCGGCGTTAACATGAACAGCCTGCCATCTCTGCGAATAAAACCCAGCGAATGAAGCGTCAGCAGAAACCTCCTGGCTTTTGCTCTGTCCATTCCTGCTCTTTCAGCAACTTCCGATAAAGTCATTTGCCGGTGACTGGCATCAAAAGCCTGGATAACTACGAGACCCGAAGCTAACGCACCAACGAAATCGCGATGTTCTGGTGTAATACTTTCGTCTTCCATCTTGTTCCTAAAAACTTTGTCGTTTGAAATTTCTGCGGTATGCAGCCCTTCGCCATCCCAGGATGAATTCTATCCAACACGTCCTAACCATGCAGCTGATTATTTTACGAGTTTAAGTACTTGAATACTTAGCTTACAAATCAATAGCTTGAAAATGCCACAATAAATGACCGCACAAAATTTTAACAATTTATCTTGACGGTCACAGACAGTATGGCTTATTTTGTTCGCATATTAAATTTTAATTCGCATATCGAACAAAGGAGAGGCTGTGACTACATTCAGTTCACTGGCAGAAGCTATTCGCGATGGGGTGAAAGATGGTGATAGCGTTGCGATGGAAGGTTTCACCCACCTTATTCCCTTCGCTGCAGGTCATGAAATTATCCGTCAGGAAAAACGAGATCTGACACTTATACGCATGACACCGGACTTGATTTATGACCAATTGGTTGGTGCCGGGTGCGTAAAAAAACTCATATTTTCATGGGGTGGCAACCCTGGTGTGGGCTCTCTGCACAGAGTTCGCGACGCTATTGAGAACCAGTTCCCCAGGTCACTGGAAACGGTAGAACACAGTCATGCAGCAATGGCTAACGCCTATGAAGCAGGTGCTTCAGGCCTGCCGCTGGCAGTGTTCCGCGGATATGTCGGTAGCGAATTACCCCTTGTGAATAGTCAGATTGCAAAAATAACTTGCCCGTTTTCTGGCGAAGAACTGGCAGCAATTCCCTCTATTCTCCCGGATGTGGGAATCGTTCACGCACAAAGAGCAGACCGCAAGGGCAACGTGCTGTTTGAAGGCATTGTCGGGATACAAAAAGAAGTCGTGCTCTCAGCAAAACACAGCATTGTGACAGTGGAAGAAATTGTGGATGAATTAGAAGCAAGTCCTAATGCCTGCGTACTTCCGTCATGGACCATAAACACTATTGCGGTTGTACCCGGAGGCGCGAAACCATCATACGCTCACGGCTATTACCCGCGGGACAATCAGTATTACAAAGATTGGGACAACATTGCCCGCGATCGTGAGCAGTTCACCGTGTGGCTAAACAACAGCGTTTACAAAAAGGGAGAGCAGTAACATGAATCAGTCTTATACGCCTTCAGAAATGATGACAATCACTGCTGCCCGCGCTCTGTCAAATGGGACCAGTTGCTTTGTTGGAATTGGTTTACCCAGCGAAGCCGCAAATGTAGCACGACTTACCCATGCGCCGGACATAACTTTAATTTATGAATCAGGAACCATTCAAACAAAACCTGATGTGCTACCTCTTTCGATAGGAGATGGCGAACTGTGTGAATCGGCATTAACCACGGTTTCGGTACCGGAAATGTTTCGCTACTGGCTTCAGGGTGGCCACATTGACGTAGGTTTTCTGGGGACAGCTCAAATCGATCGTTTCGCAAACCTTAACACCACAGTTATTGCAGCTGAGCACCAGGCTGACGGTAAACATGGTGCATATAGTTATGCACATCCCAAAGTACGTTTGCCGGGAGGCGGCGGTGCGCCTGAAATATCTACAAATGCAAAAGAAGTGTTCATCACTGTAAAGCACTCCACCCGCACTTTTGTAAAAGAAGTCGACTTTGTCACAACGCTGGGTTTTGGTCGCGATGGTAAGGGTCGGGAAAATAATCCTAATATTGGTAAGGGCCCCTCTGTCGTCATTACTGATCTATGTATTCTGAAACCTGATCCAGAAACCAAAGAACTGGTTGTAACAAGCCTTCATCCGGGAGTGACATCAAAGCAAGTACAAGATGCCACAGGTTGGGAAATTAAATTCGCCGAAAAGCTCGATGAAACACCCGTACCCGATGAAGCATCGCTAAAAGTGCTACGCGAATTAAAAGCCCGTACAGCAAGACAACATGCTGGAGGGAATGCACAATGAAAATCTCTCTTTGCCACCCCCGACGTTCTGCGGTTGGACGCTACGCCGGCGGCCTTGCTCCAATCCGTCCCGATGATCTGCTCGCGCAGGTTATCCGGGCAACTGTGAAAGAAGCAAGCGACCTTGATCCTGCGGCTATAGATGACGCAATTTTCGGGTGCGCGAACCAGTCAGGTGAAGACAACCGCAATGTTGCGCGGATGTCAGTATTACTGTCAGGCTTACCTCAATCAGTGTCTGCCACAACGATAAACCGCTTATGTGGCTCAGGAATGGATGCAATTGGAATGGCTTCCCGCGCAATACGAGCCGGAGAATCTCACCTTGTTCTTGCTGGCGGTGTAGAGTCGATGTCACGTGCTCCGTATGTTATGGGTAAAGCCGGAACAGAATATGACCGTAGCCAAATACTAGAAGACACGACAATGGGCTGGCGTTTTATTAACCCCGCACTTAAAAGTCTCTATGGCACTGAAACGATGCCAGAAACTGCTGAGAATGTGGCTGAGAAATATGGTATTTCCCGCCAGGACCAGGACGCATTTGCCTTGCGCTCTCAACAAAAAGCACTAGCAGCAAGGGAATCCGGCCGGTTTGCAAAGGAAATTGTACCTGTTACCTTTACCCCCCGCAAAGGCGACCCCATTATAATTGACACTGACGAGCATCTCAGACCACAGACAACACTGGAAGCACTGGCAAAGTTGCGAGCACCTTTCAGAGAAGGAGGCACCGTCACTGCCGGCAATGCATCAGGCATTAACGATGGTGCTGCAGCCATGCTAATAGCCAGTGAGCTGGCAGTAAAACAGCACGGGCTACTTCCTGTTGCGAACGTTATAGCAATGGCAACAGCGGGTGTTGAGCCGGCACTAATGGGGATGGGCCCGGTAGCAGCGGTACAAAAACTCCTGCAACGTACAGGCATTTCTCTGGCAGACGTCGATGTAATCGAGTTGAATGAAGCATTCGCTTCGCAAGGACTGGCCTGTATGAGAGAGTTAGGTCTGAAAGATGACGACGCGAGGGTAAACCCGAATGGAGGAGCAATAGCCCTTGGACATCCTCTGGGCATGTCAGGCGCCCGCTTAGTGCAAACCGCTGCAGTACAACTACAGCAAACGGGAAAACGTCTTGCACTTTGCACTATGTGTATTGGTGTGGGCCAGGGAATTGCAATGTTAATTGAACATCCGGAGGCATAATGACACCAGTTCTTAATTATGAAACCCTTGGCGATAGAAAAAACCCCGCCCTGGTTCTCGCTCATCCCCTGGGTATGAATTTACATGTATGGGATCACTTAGTTGAGCACCTTAAGGATAGTTTCCATATTCTCAGGTTTGATTTGCCGGGCCACGGAAAATCGAAACCGGTAGCGCCAGAAATCACCGCGCTTAATGAAACCAGCATTGTAGATGCTGTTTTGAATGCATGTGATTCGGCTGGGATCCAGCAGTTCCATTTTGTAGGTACATCTATTGGCGGCATGCTGGGACAACAATTGATTATTAATCATCGCGACCGGTTATTGAGTGCTGTGCTGACGAACACTGGTCTTGTTATCGGTACCCGGGAAGGCTGGCTTCGCAGGCAAGCTGACGTAATATCATCAGGCCTTAGCAATATGGCCCCTACGCTTGTTTCCCGCTGGTTCAGTAAGGTCTTTACTGCAACCCGGCCTGACCAAGTAGTACACTGGACAGAAGAACTTTCGAAAGTTGATGATCATAGTTACGGATTGTTGTCAGCCTGGATAGGTGAAAGAAACTTCATCGGTGAACTAACTCCCCTACACCACCCCACAATATTGATTGCCGGAAGCGATGACATGGCGACCCCTCCTTCGTTACTGGCAACATTATCGCTTAGCCTGGGGAATCCGCCACTGTTGGCAATGCCGGATACGGGGCACGTTCCTTCAGTGGAGCAACCCGAACAATTTACGCACCATGTAAAACAATTTTTGGCGACCGCTTGTCGCTGAAACCAGTCGCCGTAAGTCAAAGGGCGGGCTTCCTGATTTTGTTCGCCCTTTTTATCTGAATATATGGCGTTTTGAACACTGCCTGTAGCACATCTCTTTATCAGCTTCGGTAGAGATCATTTATCGATGCGCATCAAAACTCTTTTTTGACTCTCCTGAGCAGCCTCCAGAAAATTTATTTTTAGTAAATAGGTTCACCAATTATCAATAAAAGCCACGCATTCTGTCAGGAGGTAAAAGTTCAACAGCCGCTGTTCAAACTAAAATCAAATCTATATTTTTCAGCATTTTAATAGTTAAAATCATTTTTAACATTATCATCATAAACTAAAATCAGCCTTCACTGATACTTAGAGGGTATCCCACGGGACTCATTCAGTATTGGATAATGTAAAAAGTTCAACGTAATTTCCCCAAATAAAGAAACAATCAAATAACACTTATTTTACAACAAGGATGTGAGCAGTGTTGTTCGGACGTTTCAGATAAAAGCGTGTGTTTTGCAAATTCCAACGGAGAGAACCATGAACACTTTAGAACGAAAAACGCTCAACAAAACCCTACTCGCTGTATCAACAATTACTGCACTCACTCAACTCCAAACGGCAAGCGCTGCCAACATTGCTGGTACAGATGTAAAATTTAATGGCTATATTAAGGTCGACGCAATGTACAGCGATTATTCAAACGGTGAAGGTATTGGCCCGATGAGAGATATCTACGTTCCCTCTCTGGTCCAGACAGGCGCTGAAGATGATGATCTAGGCGGACGATTTGACGCTCACGCAAAACAATCCCGTTTCAGATTTACAACCAATACACCTGTTGATGGCGAAAACAGCGTTACAGGAGTCCTGGAGTTTGATTTTCTGCTGACTTCTGGCGGTGACGAGAGAGTAAGTAACTCATATGTACCAAGGTTACGTCATGCATATCTGCAATATGGGAACTGGCTGGTAGGCCAAACATGGTCAACCATAATGGATCTCGGTGCACTGGTCGATTCAGTAGACTTTATCGGAACGACCGATGGCGTTGCGTTTACCCGTCAACCTCAAATCCGCTATACCAATAATGGATTTTCTATTGCTCTGGAAAATCCTGAAACAACTGTCGGTACTACCGAGACAGCCCAGATTACAACAGACGATAACTCGGTTCCGGATCTTATTGCTACCTACACAATGAAAACTGGCTGGGGCCACGTGAAATTCGGTGGTCTTGTTCGCCAGTTGGCTTACGAAATTGCAGAAGAGGATTATACCGAGACTGGTGTTTCGCTCTCGCTGTCTTCAAGAATTAACATTGGTAATGGCGATGACATTCGTATTCAGGTTGCCAGTGGTTCTGGTATTGGCAGATATGTGGGTGTGAACGCCGCAAATGGTGCATTCCTTAATGCCGAAGGCAAGTTTGAGGCTGTTGACGCTACCGCCGTTACGTTGGCGTATCGCCATACATGGAATGAGCGTTCACGGTCAAACATAATTTTCTCATCTCTGGATGTCGACACGATTGAAGGCATGGTGGGTTCATTAACTAACGATGTTTACAGTACCCGAATCAATTACATCCAGCACATAACAGCTCCCCTCTCACTTGGTATTGAATATACCTATGCCAAACGTGAAACAGTCAACGGTTTCGACGGCGACATGAGCAGGGTACAAGTTTCAGCAAGATACGACTTCTAAGCTTTCTACCGAACCTGCCCAATCGGCTGGTTTGTAATCCAGCTGACGAGATTATCAGCTGGATATTTACAAATTATAAATAACTACAAAACTTCAGAAATTTAATCTTCAAAAATGCGAGTAGACAATGATGAAACTGAATAAAAAATTTATTAAACAGTGCATGTTGGCAACAGGCATGATGGGTACAACTTTGATGGCTACTTTACCTGTCCATGCAGATGAGGAGCCGATTAAGATAGGTGTAATGTTACCTTATAGCGGCGTTTATGCAGGCCTGGGCGAAGCAGCAACCAATGGCCTCAAACAAGCGTTGAAAGAACATGGTAATGAAATTGCCGGTCGTCCCGTGGAATTCATGATCAGTGATACCGAAGCAAAACCAGCGCGGGCGCCGGAACTCACCTCTGCAATGGCAGATAAAGACGATGCCGATTTCATTGTAGGACCCGTTCACTCTGGTGTAGCTATGGGGATGATAAAAACCATCCGGAATAAAGATTCCATCATGATTATTCCCAATGCGGGAGCCAATGCTGCGACCGGCGCCTTTTGCCAGCCCAATGTATTCCGGACATCATTCTCATCCTGGCAGACCGCATATCCTATGGGAAGCGAAGCGGTTGATATGGGCTATAAGAAGGTCGTAACCATGAGTTGGAATTATGGTTTCGGTAAGGAGTCTTTAGAAGCTTTTGAAGAATCCTATGAGAAAGCAGGGGGCGAAGTTGTTAAAAAGATATACGTTCCGTTTCCCAATACAGAATTCCAGTCTTACCTGACAGAAATAGCCTCAATTAAACCAGATGCTGTTTTCGTATTCTTTGCTGGCGGCGGCTCAGTCAAATTTGTAAAAGATTACGATGCTCTGGGCCTCAAAGGCAAAATTCCACTTATCGGTTCAGGATTCCTGACGGAAGGAACAATTGAAGCACAAGGTGACTCTGCTGAAGGTTTACTCACCACGCTGCACTATGCAGATACGCTTGATAATCCGAAAAATAAAGCCTTTCGTGAACATTACCAGTCCCTCTACAACAAGCCTGCCGATTTATACGCTGTTCAGGGTTACGATGCCGGACAATTAATAATTCAGGCTGTCGAAGTTACAAAGGGTAACACAAGCGATAAAGATGCGCTGATCAAAGCGATGGAAAAGGTGGAAATAGACAGCCCCCGTGGTGCATTCCGTTTTTCTAAAGCACATAACCCGATTCAGAACATTTACCTGAGAAAGGTTGAAAACGGAGAAAATGTTGTAGTTAAAACTGCCGCAAGCGAGCTGAGTGACCCTGCTCGCGGGTGCAGACTATAAGCTTCAAGCGTTGTACGGAAGCCTACGGGCTTCCTTTATAAGGTGTAATAGTATGGATATGTCTTTATTCCTGGTGCAGTTGTTGAATGGTGTTCAATACGGGCTTCTCCTGTTTCTGATTGCATCCGGGCTTACGTTAGTTTTTGGCGTAATGGGAATACTGAACCTTGCCCACGGTTCAATGTATATGATTGGCGCTTACCTCGTGTATTACTTCGCGACGGTAACAGATAACTTCTTATTTGCGGTTATCATTGCATGTCTTATCGCAATGCTTCTCGGAATAGTTATTGAGCGCTTTCTGATCGTTCATTTATATAAACGGGATCATCTGGATCAGGTTCTGTTAACTGTCGGTCTGATTTTTATCTTTAATGCCGCACAGAGCTTTATCTGGGGCAATGACCCTCTTGGCGTTCAGGTGCCATCGCTTCTTTCTTCGTCAATACAAATAACTGACATTGTTGAGTATCCAGTTTACCGCTTATTCGTCTCAGTATTGTGTGTAGCAATCGCCGTTGCGATGTACTACATCATCAATAACACAAAACTTGGAATGATGATCAGGGCTGGAGAATCAAACCGGGAAATGGTGGAAAATCTGGGCGTAAATATTGGCAAGCTTTTCACCATTGTATTTGCCGTTGGCGTTACCTTATCTGCACTGGCGGGAATCGTATCAGCGCCAATTGTCAGCCTGGTGCCAGGTATGGGTGAAAGGGTTTTAATATCCTGCTTTGTAGTGGTTGTCATCGGAGGAATGGGATCCATAAAAGGCGCCTTCGTCGCAGCTTTGCTTGTAGGCATCGTAGATACCTTCGCGTCTGTTTTGTTACCGGGGATGTCGAGCATGACAGTTTATCTGTTAATGGCAATTATCCTCATTTTCAAACCACAAGGGCTATTCAAAAGTTAAGGTATACCGATGTCTGTATTTTCTACCAAAGCTGAAAAAATATTCATTCTCGCGTTCTTTTTCATTGCCCTTGGGATCCCCTTGTTCTTCAATGAAAACACGTTCTATGTAAACAAAATTTCCAGCATGCTCATTCTGTCAATATTCGTCATGTCGCTGGATTATCTGGTTGGCAGAACCGGTCTTATCAGTTTAGGGCACGCGATGTTCTACGGACTGGGAGGTTATCTGTTCGCTATTATGCTTCCGGAATATGAAGTGGTTAATTTCTGGCTGTATACCTTTTATGTAATGACTGCCAGCGCAGTTATAGCGTTTGTAGTGGGTTTAATTGTACTTCGCACAAGTGGCATTTATATGATTATGATAACACTGGCACTGGCACAAATGACCTTCTACTTTTTCGCAGACTCTACCGAATATGGTGGTCTCGACGGCCTGTTTATCTACCTGAAACCTGAGACAAGTATTTTCGGGTTGAACTTTCTCGATCTGGATAATGAAATTCACTTTTATTACCTCTGCCTGCTTTCACTGTTCAACTGCTATCTGTTTTGTAAAATCAGTCTAAATTCACGTTTCGGAAGGGTTATTGACGCAATAAAGGAAAATCCTGACAGAGCATTGGCGCTCGGCTACAACATTTTTCATTTCCGTTTGATTGCGTACGTTTTGTCATCGTCTCTGGCTGCTTATGCCGGATACCTTTTCTCGCTCCAATATGGGTTTGTAAATCCTACGATGATGTCCTGGGAGGTTTCTGCATCTGCGCTGGTTATGGCCATTCTTGGCGGCCTCGGTACTATTTTTGGTGCCATTCTTGGCGTATTCGTTTATGAAAGCCTTCATTATGCCATTGAACATATGACGCAATATTGGATGTTCTGGATGGGGTCACTGATCATCGTTATGGTGTTAACACTGAAAAGTGGAATCGCGGGTCTGGTTGAACAGTTTGTCACGGGGAAACGAAAATGAACGATTGCATTTTACAAGCGGAGAATCTCTCTAAACATTGGGGCGGACTTAAAGCTCTGAATGAATTTAACATCAAGTTTCATGACAAATCCGTACACGGCATAGTCGGTCCTAATGGCGCTGGGAAAAGCACAATGCTGAATATTCTTTGCGGAACATACCCGGCAACCAAAGGGGTAATTCTTTATAAGGGTGAGAATATCACCAACCTGAAAAGTTACCAGTTCTGTCGTAAAGGCATTGGACGTAGTTTCCAGAAAACGAATATTTTCAGGGAAGCAACATGCTTAGAAAATTGCTGCATCGCCGCGCAGCAGCGTATAGGTAAGTGCTTTAACTTGTTCCAACCACGTCAGGCTGATAAGAAAGTGAGAGAAATAGCGCTGGACGCGCTTGAGCAGGCTGGTCTTAGCCGTCGTGCAAATACCCGGGCCGGAGCCATTAGTTACGGTGAACAAAGGCAATTAGAGATTGCTATGGTACTCGCTACAGCCCCGCAAGTCTTGTTATTGGATGAGCCAATGGCTGGCATGGGTCATGAGGAGTCTCAGACTATTATTGAGCTGCTTAAAAAGCTGAAGCAAAGATATTGCATTGTATTGGTAGAGCACGATATGGACGCGGTTTTTGAACTATCAGATTTGATGACAGTGATGGTGGATGGTCAACACTTAATCACAGATGTCGTCGATAATATCCGTTCAAACCCACTGGTCCAGGAAGCGTACCTGGGTAATGACGATGAGGTATTCTGAGATGAAAAACAATATTCTCGAAGTAAATGGAATCCATACCTTGTACGGCGAAAGCCACATTCTGCACGGTATATCTTTCAGTATTCAGAAAGGTGAAACCGTAAGCATCATGGGGCGGAATGGTATGGGTAAATCAACTACGTTGAAGTCCATACTTGGTATTGTACGTCCCCGCAGTGGCACAATACGTTATAAGGGAAAGGATATTGATACACAACCGACCTGGCAACGCATGCGCAACGATATTGCCTATGTTCCTGAAGGTCGAGGTATGTTTCATAATCTCACGGTAAAAGAACATCTGCAGATGGCCGCAAGGAAAAACTCTCGTGGTGAGGAGAACTGGACGTATGACCAAGTGCTGGATGTATTTCCGCGACTCACTGAAAGACTCACTAATAAGGGTACTCAGTTATCTGGTGGTGAGCAACAAATGCTGGCCATCGGTCGTGCTCTGCTGACTAACCCCGACCTGTTAATTCTTGATGAGGCGACAGAAGGACTTGCTCCCCTTATCCGCAAGGAAATCTGGGACGTTATACGAAAAATTAAAGCAACGGGTGTTTCTACTATTATTGTTGATAAAAATATCAAAGTACTGGAAGAATTATGCGATCAGCATATTTTAATTGTTAAGGGTAAAGTAAAGTTTAGCGGCGACTCTGAAGCCCTCCTTGCCAATAAGACATTTATTGAGTCTTCCCTTGCTGTATGACCAAAATGTGATATTTTCCTGACGAAACATATATAGAAGTATGTCCCTTCAGCAAACCGGTCACATTAGATGACCGGTTTTTTATAACCAAAAATAGAAATGAGCCATGTCAGAAAAACAAGGCGTCTCGGCGAGACAAGGCATAAATTCACTGGAATTGGGAATGGAAGTTCTCAGACTCATTGCCGAACACAGTTCTCCGGTTTCGCTAACGAAACTATCTGAACTTTCTAATATGAGCCCCAGCAGACTTCATAAGTACCTGGTGAGTTTCACTAAATTAGGTTATGTGGCTCAGCTAGAAAATTCAAAATATACCCTGTCATTCAGTAGTGTACGATTAGGAATGTCAGCGTTAAGGAACCTGAACCCCGTTCAGGTCGCCTTCGAATATGCGGACCGGTTGCATCAGGAGCTCGATAAAACAATTACTGTCACCATCTGGAATGGAGATGTACCACTGGTTATCAAATGGCTGGACTCAAGCCGCTTCCTTCCGGTAAACATCCGCCTTGGCTCTGAACTTTCACCTTTTAATTCCGCTGCAGGAAGAATTTTTCTATCAAACCTTCCACCATCGCGCCGAAGAGAACTTGTAGAGGCGTATTTCAACGCCCCCACTCCCTTACCCAGATACATGGGAAAATCTATTTACAAAGAACAGTTTTACAGCCTTCTGAATGAAATAAAAAGAGAAGGGTTGTGCTGTTTTAAAGAAGACTTCTTACCGGACATCAATGTGATCGCAGCTCCGATATTTAGCCTGGATGGCTCGGTGAATTCAGTGGTAAGTTTGCTCGGCTTAAGCAGTGATACGCCCGTAACTAAAAGCTGTGTTTATGTTCAATCAGTTATTAACGCGTGTGAAGCGGCAACCCGGAAAATTGCGGGTATATGATAGTGCCTGATGCGAATCGGGTAGCATGAAGGGAGTTTCTCTGGCAGTGAGAGCTCACCGCCAGAGACTGTTCTTTAAATTTCTTAACTCAGCTTAATTCATTCACACGTGTAGCTTGATTCATCTGTAATAGAGCCAGTGCCGCTATAAACTGCCTTTTTCGGATATGAACAGACGGGCATTGTCACACTATCATCAGCTGAGCTGAGGATCACATCATCGGGCGGAGCAACGCCATTTTCTACCCAATCCATGACAAGATTAAAAAACTGATCCGTTTTTGGTATTGGAACATTGTTTTCATTTAACGCCGGGCTGTCATTACCGTTTACAGAACCGATGCCTCTACAGTGCCCAAATCCCGGGATAAGGTACAGCTTATTAAACTCATGTACAGCTTCAGCACCTCCCATCTCGTCCGCAACCCGATTGAAATAGTTAATTGAACCATCTGAAGTAATTAGTTGATCAGCGAGGCCATGATAGCTAATAATTTTAGCTCCCTTTTCCTTCACACCAGTTAAATCAGGGTTATCTGTGTTTATGTTGCCAAACCAACCCTGCAGAAAAAGGCCTTCAGTGTAAGCATAGGCAAGATCCGCATAACTCAGTGTTTTCCATCCGTCCTCTCCATTCCCAGTTGGATTGATAAAGGTAGGCTGTGCAATAGTGGGATCTTGTAATTGCAGTGCCGCAATATCCGTTGAGTAGCCAAAAGGCTCCGAACTTCCCGCAAGTCGTAAGAGGTTAGTGCCTCTGTTTAATCCCCACCATAGCTGTTTATTTGGGGCAGAGAGATAGGCGTTGCCAACATTTTCTACTGTAGGGACTGGGGCGGTTCCATCAACTGTCTGCCCGTACCAAATTTTGTTGATTGCGGTCGCTTCTAATGCTGTGACACAAGACGCATTTGTACTGGTTCCGGTAATACCATCCCCAGCCTCACCGCTGCAAAGGACAGCTTCATCTTTCATTGGATTGTAAGCGCAAGACTCAGTATCCAGTACAAACCCAAGATGTTGACCATCTACCAAATCGCAGGCACTTACAGCTGCCCCGCTAACAAATTCAAGTTTCGCTTCATCTATTGGTCCTCCCAGATCCTGCTGCATAACAATCTGCGGATATAACTCGCTGGTGATAAACCGAGTCCAGTTCATCGCCGGAGCACCATTCAGATAGCCATCGTAATATTCAGGATGTTCCTGCGCCATCTTGTAACCCTGACGACCTCCTGTAGAGCAGCCTTCCCAATAGGCATAATCTTCCTCTTTCCCGTAGAATTGCTTAACTATGTCTTTTGTTTTTTTCCGCGAGCTTTTCAAGTGCGCGGTCAGCAAAATCTTCCCATAAGTTATCATTGATGGACCCGTCCTCATCCATTGCAAAAGAGCCTGATTGAGTGATGGTGTGTCCTGCGTCAGTAGTACCAACTACAAAACCTGAGCCGGCAATCTCTGAAGCCTGACTATTACCGATTTTAGTGAGAGATGTTTGCTCACCGCCAACCCAGCCTCCTCCGCCAAGATTCCGGATTCTGTTATTCCAGTGTTCGTGATCAGGTAACCAAATTTCTAACCCGATCCCTTGTGAGGTCGAAGGCAACCCGTCAGTTCCCGGATTCCCGGCCCAACCAGTAGCTTCACGAGACACATGTCGACCGCTGCAGTCATGTTTGTTTCCGACCCATCCAGAGTTATCTGTTCTCCCTGGGCGAATGCATGCACCAAAAGGACACTGGTTTCTGAGTCTGTTTCAAGGCTTGTGATGAAACTGTCATCACAACTCAAAACTGTTTCTGAGGGGAGCTCAGCAATATCACCATCATCAGGTTCATCATCACCGCAGCCCGTCAGGGCAACAACTGGCATAAACAACGCTGCGTAAATGAGATTTCGATTAAATAAAAGCTTTTGGAATTGTGTGTTTTTCTTTGTACGAATCATATGAAGCCTCTACTGACTTTTCATTTTATGACCTGAAAATAATGCTAACTGAGAAAACAACGTCTTAATTGCATCATAATCTGGCCGGACTGCAGTCAGACTTCAGAATTTGGCCTTAGCCTTTCAATCTGAATTGAAAGAGACGTTCACTGACAAGCGCTTGTAAACACCACAAAGTAAAAAATTAGTTATTATTTTGCTTAATAATTGTTTACACATTGAAAAATAACGAAACTAAAATTGCTTAACAAATACCATATTTGTTAAAAGTGATACTTAGAAGGTATGTTGTCAGAAGAGCCTTTGAACCTTAATTATTAGACCCTTCTTATTGATTTTTGCGAAGTAAAAAACTCTGAACTAATACGATCCCGCCACCAAATATCACCCCCCAAAAAGCAGAAGATAGCCCCAGCAATGAAAGATCAGACGCTGTTACCAGAAATGTACACAATGCCGCTTCTCGCTGTGTGGGTTGACTCATAGCAGCATTTAGCGAGCCTTCGAGGGCGCCTAATAGGGCTATACCAGCTACCATCGCAATGAATGCGGCCGGAAATGATTGAATAATACTGACTAAAGCAGCACTAAACAGACCAAACATAAGATACCAGAGCATAGCGACAACTGGTCCGAAATACCGCTTCCCCGGATCCGGGTTAGCGTCCCGACCGGTACAAATTGCCGCTGTGATAGCCGAAAGATTAACGCCATGGCAGGCTGTAGGAGCAAACAGAATACTTAACAATCCGCTACCGGCGACAATAGAATTTGCCGGCGGATCATATTTGTCCTGTCGCAGGATAGCGATCCCAGTAATAAACTGACCGCTTACAGCAACCAGCACCAAAGGAATGGCGATACTGAAAAGAGACGTGAGTGAAAATGTTGGCCAGTACCATTGAGGCACTGATACTTTCCATTGCACCTCTGAAAAAGATAAATCGTAGGTGGCCAGAAGTACCAACACACCAATAGCCACAGTGAGCATAATGGTATAACGAGGTAAAAGCTGCCTCAAAATAATATAGGCAACGAACATAGTGATTCCAAGCAGTGGCGAGCCGGACATTTGCGAAAATAAATCCAGACTAAAATGCACAAGAATGCCTGCTAGTAAGGCCGCTGCAACTGAAAGCGGTAGTCGTCTGACTAACTTTTCAAAAGCCCCGGATATTCCCAGCAGCAACAGAATGATACCAGCCATTACGTAAGCACCAATCACCTCACTCCACGCCAAACCCGGAACAAGCGTTACCAGTAATGCTGAGCCCGGCGCATTCCAGGCAAACAGTAATGGTATCCGGTATCTCAAACTGAACCAGCCGCACAACAAACCACTGGCAATTGACATCCCCCATATCCAGGATGTCAGTACTTCATTGCTCAGATTTGCAGCTTCTGCAACCTTAAAAAGAATTACAAGCGGCCCCGCATAACCCATTGTAGAAGCCAAAATACCGGCAACTGCAGCGGACAGCGACCAGTCTTTCACTGGAGGAAAAAATAAAGAATTAGAAGATCCAGACATAGTGAAGATTCCTCATGTGTTACATTTTAGAAAAGGCAAAAAGACAGGTTACTTTGAGAAGCGATAAATTCGCAGAATGGATAGTGTGTAATAGCGAGTGGCAGACTGAGTCTGGTAACAAGCATTCCAGTGACAGAACTGTCACCGGAATGTTTGCAATGGTTGAAGGGTTATGCGACGAATGTCAGCCACAATCTCCTCCGGCAACCGGTAAAATGGTGCCAGTTATGTAGCTTGCTTCGTCTGACGCAAGAAACAAAATTGCGGAAGCCTGTTCATCCAACGTGCCGTAACGGCCCATGAAACTGGTATCTTTGGTCTGATCAACAATCTGTTGATACCAGATTGCTTCTTCGTCAGATTGCTGCTGTTCATTCCTTGGGATGATTCTGGCTGGCGCGTCAGTGCCACCCGGTGCCGTGGCATTTACGCGAATGTTATACTCCGCATATTCAAATGCAAGCGCCACAGTTAGTGCGTTTACGCCGCCTTTGGCAGCAGCATACGGCACACGGTTTACCCCGCGGGTCGCAACAGAAGACACATTCACAATAGCGCCGCGACCATTCTCAAGTAAAGCGGGAAGTACAGCCCTGCAACACCAGAGTGTAGGGAATAAAGAACGGCGTACTTCTTTTTCTATCTCTGAAGGTTGATAGTGCTCATAAGGCTTGGCCCAGATCGTGCCACCTACATTGTTGATGAGCTTATCAATGTGGCCAAAATGGGCCTTAGCATTCTCAATAGCACCAACAGCCCCTTCCCAGGTCTCAAGATCAGCCTCAACTGCAATTGCTTCTTTGCCTTGTTTCACAAGCGAAGAAGCAATTTCGTGAATATGACTGGCACGGTCCACCAGAACAACTTTAGCCCCCTCTTCTGATGCACGTTCTACTACCCGAAGACCAATCCCCTGCCCGGCACCAGTCACTACTATAACTTGTCCCTCAAAACGCCGGTTCATGCGGCTTTCTCTTTCGGGGTGCTCGGATTGAATTTCTCATAATGGAAGCTTGCCGGCTCAGTTGCTTCCTGTTTGAAGTATTGCCTTACGGCATCAACCATCGGAGGTGGTCCGCACAAATAGGTATCGGCGTCTGCAATTGCAAACGGAACCGCATTCATGTGTTCAGTAACAAAGCCTAATTTTTCATGCTTACTATCCGGATTCACCACGACGGTTGCATAAGAGAAATTGCTCATTTTTTCTGCGAACGCGTTCAATGCTTCCAGCTTCACCAAATCATCGACATTTGTTACGCCGTAAAGTAAAAATACCTGTTGCTCAGCTCCCTCTTCTGCAATCAGCTCTAACATCGACAGAATAGGGGCCAGGCCGGTGCCTCCGGCAAGCATTAGCACAGGTCTTTCAACTGCACGCAAATAGAAGCTACCTAATGGGCCGGTAAGGGGGAGCTCGTCACCAGGCGCAGCCTTCTCTCGAAGATATGAGCTCATCTTACCGTTGGGAACGTTTCTGATAAGAAAGCTGGCTTTTTGTGCGCCCGGCGCCGAGCTGAAAGAATATGCCCTACTGTCGTCTGACCCCGGAATACCCAGGTTGACGTACTGTCCAGGAAGAAACTGCAGTGGTTCGGACAACGTCACATTAAGTTCAATTGTTGTCTCCGATAAAGACTGCACAGTCTCTACAGTAGCAGTAAGGCTCTGTGGTCCGGATGAACAGAGTGATGAAGCTGCGGGAATACTGACGACTACATTTGATTCCGGCACCATTTGACAAGTGAGAACCACACCATCAGCAGCTTCGTCATCTGTCAGCGCTTCATCTATGTACTCATCACCTAAGTCGTATTGTCCCTGCTTGCACGTACCTTTACAGGTTCCGCAAACACCGTCGGAGCAGTCCATTGGCAGTTTCACATGAGCCCGATAAGCAGCATCGAGAACTGTTTCACCATCATTGCATTCGATTACGCGGGTAACCCCGTCCTCAAAATTGAGCGCAACTTTAAAAGACATAACTTCTACTCCATCTTAAAGGTGGTAAACGTCAATGACCTGATTGATATAGTCATTGTTAAGTACGATCTTCTTACTCGTGATCACAGGCTGCTCTCCTGACGTGTCCAATGTGCAGAAGATAGTACCGAAGAACCGCGTAGTTTCTTTATACCTGTGGCTGAGAGTATTGAAGTTATAGCGAATTTCAGCTTTGCCTTCGGTTTGCTCGAGAACTTCCAGATTGGCACACTGATGAGTTGTTCTTGGCTCAGGCATACTGGCTCCTGAACGTTCTGTCTTAATGCGATAAACCCGGTCTTCGAGGCCATTGCGATTCGGATAATAAATGAGCGAAATCTCTTTTGTCGGATCAGTTGTCAGCTTGTCGTCATCATCCCATGCAGGCATCCAATACTCGCACTTGGGATGATAACAAGTCAGCCAGTCGTCCCACTGCCGGTCATCGAGCAACCTGGCCTCGCGAAAAATAAATGCCTGAATCTCTTGATATGTCATGATTGATACCTCTTAACCTTTCTGCACAACAGGGATTTGCGCGGCCTTCTCAAATTGAATAGCCTGTAACATTTCATCCACCCAGTGTTTATGGTGATGTACATAGAGCCCTTCATCCTCAGGTTTGATACCTGTTGCGATGGTATCCATTCCGACAGATTTAGCGTAATCGTCAGGACCTTCCATCCAATGAGCTGCACCTCTACTCATGTCGTTCCAGCGCATGTCGCGGGCTTCGTAGCCTTGCTGACAACCACGGAATTCTTCCAAATCATCAGGCGTTCCCATTCCTGAAACATTGAAGAAATCCTCATACTGACGGAGACGTTTTTGTCGGCTTTCAGCAGATTCATTTTTCGGAGCAAAACAATAGATACTGATCTCTGTTTTATTCACTGAAATCGGGCGCAGTACACGAATTTGCGTAGAGAACTGGTCCATCACATACACATTTGGATAAAGGCAGAGGTTGCGCGTTTGATTAACTATTGTGTCGGCACGAGCCTCACCGACTTTTTCCTTAAGTTCGTCGAGCAGACTGTAAACTGGTCGTGCTGTCGGATTAGCTACCCGCGTCCACAGCATCATATGGCCGTTTTCGAAAGAATAAAAACCGCCCTCGCCTGACCAACTCTTGGCATCGACAGCTTCTGTGCCGCCGTCTTCGTAGTTGCGATGTCCCATTGTTGACAAGTAATTCCAGTGCACAGTGCCTACATGATAACCGTCAGCGCCATTCTCTGCGGTGAGCTTCCAGTTACCTTCGTAGGTATAGGTCGAGGTTCCGCGTAAAATTTCGATACCATCAGGATCTTGGTCAACAATGTTGTCAAGCACCTTCGTGGTTTCACCAAGGTATTGTTCTAAAGGCAACACATCACTATTCAGGCTACCGAACAAAAACCCTCTGTAAGATTCAAAACGGGCTATATGCTTAAGATCGTGAGAGCCCTCTTTGTTGAAAGACTCAGGGTAACCGCCTTTCTTTTGATCACGGGCTTTTAGTAACTTGCCTGAATTGTTAAAGGTCCATCCATGAAACGGACAGGTAAATGAAGTTTTGTTACCACGCTTGCGGCGACAAAGTGTAGCCCCCCTGTGCGAGCAGGTATTCAGAATGGCATTCAAATCTCCATCTTTATTACGGGTAATAACGACAGGTTGGCGCCCAATTGTAGTCGTGAAATAATCCCCTACCTCAGGAATCTGACTTTCATGAGCAAGAAACACCCAGTTACCTTCAAAAATGTGCTTGAGCTCGAGTTCAAACAGATCCGTGTCGGTGAAAATACTGCGATCACAGCGATAATGTCCGGTTTTGTCATCTGCCTCGACGGCACCGCGAACTCTTTGCTCAAGTTGTGACAAAGTTGCTTTCATTTTATTTCTCCTGGCAAATTTCGTGGTTACGCCTGACTCGCAGCCGCACGAGCACGTGCGTGTTTGTTCTGCTTTTCGTCGTCACTGGTTTGCATCAATGAGATATTGAATTCCACATCCAGGTAGTTGTCTTTAAAACCTTTTTCAGTAATGCGTTTACTGTCTGTGACTTCAACAGCTTCAACAACCAATTCATCCCTTGTGGCAAAGGCGAAGTCATCGTACGTATACTCATCACCTGCAAGATTGATCTGAGTTGTGAGATGTTTATAACCAGGCTTTGAAACAAAGTAGTGAATATGAGCCGGACGATTGCCATGACGTCCAAGACTTTCAAGCACTTTCATCGTTGAGCCACCCGGAGGACAACCATAACCGCTGGGTACAATGCTGCGCGCGCGATACTTTCCTTCAGAATCGGTCTTAATACGGCGACGAAGATTAAATTCACTTTGGGTAGGATCGAAGTGAGAGTAACCCCCTTTCTTATCTGCGTGCCAGATATCTACAATCGCGTCGGCAAGCGGGTTGCCGGCTTCATCGAGCACTTGTCCGTGAAGCCACATTTCCTGTCCAGGTGATTGACCATCGTCCATTCTGGCCTCTCCATCACTCAATGGCGCGCCTTCCACATACAACGGACCTTCAATAGTGCGAGGTGTGCCGCCGAGTTCACCAGCCTGGGCATCTTTAGCGTCTTCCCGTAAATCCAGGAAATGATCAAACCCGAGCCCCGGTGCAAGCAATACAGCTTCACCGTTAGCTCCCAGTTCATTGAGGTAGTTCACACCTTGCCAAAATTCTTCCGGTGTGATGTCCAGATCTTCGATCATCGTATAAATGTCTGTAAGTAGCCGATGCATAATCTGCTTATTTCGGGTACTGCCTGTTTCTTTATCGAGTCCGGCTGCTTTATGGAGCAATTCTTTAACGTGGTCGGTATTCAGGATATTGGTGGTGATTGTCATCTTTTTTCTCCGATAATTTGTAACGGGTTTTCTGCCTGTTTGTTGGGAAGCTGCCACCCGGCTTACTTCCACCTTTCAAAAGCTTTCAGTAACTTCTGGCGTATTCCTTCAACTTATCTTCGTCCAGCGTCAGTCCCAGACCCGGTCCCTCGGGCACATCAACGCCAAAGTTGTGATAATTTAGAGGTGCTGTGACTATGTCATCACGTTGTAAAAGAGGACCGAACATCTCTGAGTCAGCCTGAAGTTCAGGGAGTGTTGACCAGGCGTGAATTGCAGCAGCAGTTCCGATAGAACCTTCAAGTAGGGTTCCTCCGTAGAGATCGATTCCCGCAGCCTGACAAACGGTTGCCACTTTTAGCGCCTGTACCGGTCCGCCGGCTTTAGCAATCTTTAAAGCGACAGAACCTGAGAAGCCCCTTTTTGCTAATTCGAAACAATCATTGATGTTTGAAATGGACTCATCGGCCATAACGCCGATGCGGTACTTATCTGCCAATCTCACAAGGCTGTCGAGCTGACCGGCTGAAGTAGGTTGTTCAACAATATCGACTCCGGCCTCTTGCAACAGAGCCATACCCAAATTCGCATCTGATTCCGTCCATGCCTGATTCACATCCACGCGAATACTAATTTCGTTCCCCAGAGCAGATTTGATAGCTGCAACATGAGCAACATCATCCTGCACACTGCGATTGCCAATTTTGAGTTTGAACGTATTGTGACGACCAGTTGCAATCATGGTTTTCGCCTCGTCAATATCTCTTTGAGTATCGCCGGAAGCCAGTACCCACAAACAAGGAATGTGGGAATGCAAAGCTCCTCCTAACAGTGTGGATAGAGGAACATTCAAAGTTTTGCCAAGTAGATCCAGTAGTGCGGTTTCTATAGCTGATTTGGCAATACTGTTTCCGCGTATTGCGCGGTGAATGTCTTGCATAACAACCTGAGGATTGTCTGTACCCTTGCCTTTCAGCAGAGGTGTAATGTAACTGTCGATATTGGTTTTAATACTCTCCGGGCTTTCAGCGCCGTAAGCCAAACCACCTATAGTGGTGCCTTCGCCAATCCCCTCTCTTCCTTCTGAATCACGTATCCTCACAATGACCATCGATTGCACAGCCATTGAGGTCATCGAGAGTTTGTGAGGTCGAATTGTTGGAATATCGACTATGTATGAGTTAATTTGTGATATAGTTGCCATTGTTAAATTCGTGTTGCCAATTACCTTCTAAATGCAACTTACAGATATTTATTATTTACAACCAATATTGATTTAGTCCGAAGAAATACTCAGGAGGTATCAGTGGAACTCAGGCATCTACGTTATTACTGCGCTGTGGCAGAAGAAAAAAATCTCACCAGAGCTGCGGAAAAACTCTGTATGGCGCAACCGCCTTTAACACGACAAATAAAGCAATTAGAAGAAGAAATTGGCGTAACTTTATTCGAGAGACAAGCGCGTGGAATAGCTCTGACTCCTGCGGGGGAGTACTTTTGGAGGCAGACGAAACTAATTTTTGAAAAACTGGACATTGTGATTAGCGAATCAAAGCGAATAGATTCGCGGAAGAAACAGATCTTCAGAATTGGTTTTGTACCATCGATATTTTATGGACAATTACCGCAATTAGTCAGGCGCTTAAGACCGATGACTGGTGCAGATATAGAACTGCATGAGTTAAAAACCGCAGAGCAGATTGAGGCCCTCAGAGCAGGTAGAATAGACATTGGATTTGGTCGTGTTGTAATGAATAATCTGGAATCTGATGTATCGCAAACCCTATTATTCCATGAGCCACTGGTGGCAGCCCTACCAGTTAATCACCCCATGGAAAAGAGTCAGCTCTCCTTGGAAGAATTATCTAAGTTACCAATGGTGCTTTACCCCGCAGGGAATACTCCCAACTTTGCAAATTTATGCCTTCAACTTTTTTCAAACCGTGGCTTACGGATCAAAGTAGCTCAACAAGTAAATGATGTTCAGACAGCTTTGAGCCTCGTGGCTTCCGAGATGGGGTTTACCCTTGTTCCGGAACAGGTCAAACGCATCAACCGGGATGATGTGAGCTTTATTCCTCTTTCCGATCACAATGTCACCTCTCCCGTTTTTTTAAGTAAAAGAGTTGAGCCGGAAGATGAGATTATGGCTGCTGCGATGGGGATTCTGGACGAATTAGTGCAAAACCGAATTCAGGGCAGATATCCCTGAATTCGTTTTAAATTATTCGTTTCAAACAGTGAAATTTTAGTTAAGGAACCGGGTGCCAAATTGATGTTTCGGACAGCCTCTTTGAGCCCATATTGCACGCAGATTTTATGCGACTGTATCGCAAGGAAGAGTAAATAAATTGTTGTTAAGAAGGGCTAGGATCTCCGCCGTTCTGGCGCTTTGGATTGCGTATACTTTGCTTTTTAACTAAGTTGATAATAGAAGAAATCACTGTCAGAATGCAGAAATTTTTAACAAAATTCATCTACAAAATCTGACTGCAGGAACCCACGTTTATTACGCGTAAACAGTACGATTATCTAAATATCTTTGCGAAAATACACTTGTCCTGCACCTTAGAAAAAAGCAATCTTTAGCTGCAAAAAAGCTCTTTAGTCTCAATAACTGCGTGTAGTTGTCGCATGCATTTTTGACACGATAACTGTGCGAGTAAACTCGCGCCAAATTATGGCTGAATTCGCGTAAAATTTTGAGAAATAGAATTTTCACAAATAGTCAGGCCCGATTCCTCTGCAGGCCACGGAAATAGCGTTACCCCTAGAGTAGGAATATTATTAAATTTGAACAACTCCCCCCGTTACTCCTAGAATAAAATTCTAGGGGTAACGCTCGATTTTTTTCTAGGGGTAACGCTCCGGAAAGGCACCTTACCCGAGACATTTTTTCACAATGTTTTTGTTAAATTGCTCGGCATAACCGTGACTCCTAGCGCCATTCTCTTCTAAACTTTGTATCACTTAAGACGAATTAAAATAGTTAGTTTCCTATGTAGTAACGAGCTCACCAACTTAAGATTATTTGCTCACAATTTTTCATTTTATTTGCCTTCAAGTATTTGAAGATACAAATAGCATTCAAGGAAGAGTTTTCGATGCTAGAAAACTATCGATACCAGAAGAGTTGTTATCTCTTTTTCCAGCTTGCTCAATGAGCACTCAGAAAAGCTCTTTTTCTCTTTCAGTTTTGGGTAAATAATTTTACTTGTTGCACACTATTCAGGATGGGGAAGAGTGTGGTAAGCCCCTAGCTCCCTAGACACTTTATAGCTTTATAATTACATAAACTATGAGGTGTTACTAATGAGCGGAAAACGCTACCCCGAAGAATTTAAAATCCAGGCTGTTGAGCAAGTCACGAAGCAAGGTCATTCTTTGTCCTCTGTGGCTGAACGTCTAGGTATCAGTTACAAGTCCCTGTCAGATTGGGTGAAGCGTTACGACAAACCTGCTAGCCAACGAAAGCAGGATGATGATCAGGCTGCAGAACTCCGTCGTCTTCGTGCTGAGTTAAAACGCGTTACGATGGAACGAGACATATTAAAGGAAGCCGCCGTGTACTTTGCCGGGGAGTCAAAGAAAAGTACACGTTCGTAAGGGAGCGGCTCCCGCGCTATCCAGTTAAAGTTATGTGCCAGATCCTCAATATCGAGCGCAGCGGCTTCTATGCTTGGCTCCAGGAGCCGTTAAGTGCCCGGGCCAAGGA
>Ga0208204_100115_pt1 | contig 35846 bp, 32 predicted proteins | sample DeeseametaMP2252_FD_184173 | JGI IMG/M metagenome (GOLD analysis project Ga0208204, IMG submission 184173) | Marine microbial communities from the Deep Pacific Ocean - MP2252 (SPAdes) | ecosystem: Environmental > Aquatic > Marine > Oceanic | place: West of El Salvador, Pacific Ocean | collected...
ACTACTACACCAACCGTAAAAACCGTGAAGAGCCAGTCACCTTATCGTTCAATGTGTCGGGCAAGAAGCCGTATCACTACAACGCGGTTACCGGTGCCGTGACTGCCTTGAACAGCAAAGTAAAAGACGGCCTCACCGTCATTGAAAAGACCCTGGCACCTTACGAATCGGGCTATGTGGTATTCGGTGATTCACCGGCAAAAGTGAGTAAGATTGCTTCCACATTCAGCAAATCAAAAACGCTGAAAGACCAATGGCAGGTAACCTTCCAGCAAGACCGTGGCGCACCAGCTCAAGCGACCTTATCAGCGGGTAACTGGGCAGAGTCTGACGATACCGGTATCCGTTATTTCTCCGGCACCGCCAGCTACACCCAATCTTTCAACATCGACAAAGCGATACAGGGCAAACCTGTGCAGCTGCATATTGAAGATGTGCGGGATGTGGTGGAAGTGGTTGTGAACGGAAAGGTAGTGAACACGCTGTGGAAGCCGCCCTTCGACGTAGACGTATCGGACTATCTAAAAGCCGGTGAGAATACGGTAACGCTGAATATCACGAACCTGTGGGTGAACCGCCTAATCGGTGACGCGCAGCCGGATGTGAAGCAGAAGTATACCTTCACTACCCTGCCCGCCTACGTGCCGGATGCACCGCTTCGACCTTCTGGCCTGTTGGGCGATGTGTCGCTGAAGTGGTAAGAAAACCGGGCAATCTGTTACCGCAGATTGCCTTTTTTCCTTTTAAACCTACCTTTTATCCAAAGGTCAGCTCTATGAGAAAATTTACAGTGTTACCCTTCGTCAGCGTATTACTTGCAATGCCACCATGCTTGTTCCCGGTCACAGCGGCAGAACAGGTGCAAATAGCGGTTAATCAGCCCGGTCCGGTGGTAAATAAAGATATATTCGGGCAATTTGTCGAACACATCGGTGAAGGCGTATATGGCGGCCTGTGGGTTGGCAAAGACTCTGCGATACCCAACACTAACGGATTAAGAAATGATGTCGTCCGTGCTTTAAAGCAGTTGCATGTACCCGTACTGAGATGGCCGGGCGGCTGCTTCGCTGACCAGTATCACTGGCGTGAAGGCATTGGCCCGCAGGCATCCCGGGTTTCCCGCAACAATGCCTGGGGAAACGTGATTGAGCCTAACCAGTTCGGTTCAGACGAATTTATGGAACTGGCAGAGCAGATTGGCAGTGAGGCCTATCTGACTGTCAACGTAGGTTCGGGTACGGTAAAAGAAGCTGCTGACTGGCTTGAGTATCTTACGTCTTATAATGCCACCTCGCTGGCTTCATTGCGGGCTGAGAACGGGCATCCCGAACCTTACCGGGTTAAATACATCGGTTTTGGCAATGAAGCATGGGGTTGCGGCGGTGCGATGTCTGCTAGCGAGTACTTTGCTAAACTGAAACCTTTCAGTGTATTTGCCCTGAATCACAACCCTGAGCAACGCTTTTCGGGAATTGATTTGTTATTTGATCACGGTGCCAGCAACCCCGACGCCATGGTAAGAGTAGCCGCCGGACCTAATGACGGCGATACGGCGTTTACTGAAAGTCTGATGCAAAGCTGGGCGTCGGCCCCGGGATACCTTCCTGTATTCGATGCCATGTCCCTCCATCATTACACCATGTCCAGAGGGCCGATGTCAGACTCATCCGTTAACTTTGGTCAGGCGGAGTATGTACGCTTTGTTTCCATGGCGATGGAGATGGAAGATGTACTAAATCAACACATTGACGTTATGGACAAATATGATCCGGAGAAACGTGTGTCACTTGTTGTTGATGAATGGGGCAACTGGCTGAAACCCGACATCAGCGAAAACCCGATGTTTCTTAAGCAGCAAAACAGTCTTAGGGATGCCATTACAGCCGGGCTCACCCTGAATACCTTCATGCGTCATGCAGACAGGGTAAAAATGGCCAACATTGCGCAAATGGTTAACGTTATTCAGAGCATGATCCTGACGAAAGATGATGAGATGGTGCTTACCCCCACTTATCATCTTTATAAGATGTATGTTCCATTCCAGAACAGCACATTACTGCCTTCAACTTTCCAAGCGGAAACAATAACGGTAAACGATGAAACATTGCCGCAGTTCGATGTTGTTACCGCAAGAAATAAGGATGGTCAGCTTTGGATGGCGTTAATCAACATTGACCCCGTTAACGCTGTTGACATTGAACCTCTGGCAGAAGCGGAGAGTTATAGAGAGGCGACTGGTTCCGTGTTAACAGCGCCGAAAGTAAACACCGTAAACGATTTTGACAAGCCGGATGCAGTATTGGCGAAACCGGTTGCGTTTAAACGTGATCAAAACGGCAGAATGATAATCACCCTTCCGCCTAAATCCATAACGGTTGTGATGTTAGAGAATTAGGTTACAACGAACAGCATGGCGCGTGCAGTGAACACAACACTGCACGCTACGCTTAAAATCCTTTCATTTTTAACCACGCAATAAACTGCGGCATCACCCCGGTTGTGGTGGTGCCGGGGCGGCCTGTACCAAATCCGTGATCACCTTTTTCATAAGCGTGCAGTTCTACCGGCACGTCTTGCTGTTGCCATGCGCTCACAATACCGAACCCGTCCCTGCCAAATAGGCCATCATCCAATGCAATAGCGGCGAACATTGGGGGCGCATTTTCAGGTACAGTAACGGCTTTCATGGGGCCGTAAATGTAGCCAAGAAATGCCGGACGGTTTGCGGTGTCTGCAATGGAGGCAGATAAGCTGGTCATTGCTCCGGCTGAGAAACCGATAAAGCCCACCTTCGCCGGGTCAATGTGCCACTTACCCGCATTATCTTTAACATAGGATAACGCCTTCAGTGCATCTAACGGCGCCTGAGGCACAAAAATATCCGGGTCTTCACCTCTCGCTTTTGCTGCGAACACACTGCCAACATAAGCGCCGTATTCATTGACATCAAGTGGCGTAGGATTCAGCGTGTAAGTCAGTAAAAATGCAGCAATACCTTGCTCATTCAGCTTCTGAGCGACTTTGCGCCCTTCCTCTTCAACTGACAAAGATAGAAATGCACCTCCCGGAGCAACTATAACCGCCGTGCCCGTGGCCTTATCAGCAGGAGGTAAAAAAGCATATAAAGAAGGGTTAGTTACGTTGCGGATCAAATACTGCTCCAGTTTAAATCCGTTTGGCATCGTCAAAGACACCTGCCCCCACATCTCTTTATCGTTTTCCTGCATGGCCTTATCGTCGGGATAAAGCCTGATGGGCTCCCCGAGAAACGATTGCGCTTCAATGTTTTTATTGGTCACCACAGGCATGTTTTGAGCAAAGGTCTGCATACTTGCCGATATAAAAATCAAAAGCAGAGTAAGTTTTTTCATTAATTACATTCCTGACATAAAATCCCGCGCAGCGCGGGAGAACACGATTAAACAAGTAAGCTGCAGCAGAACTAAATTCTGCCAGCCTGCATTTCCTTTACTGCATAATCCACTGCACGGGCTGTCATTGCCATGTAAGTGAGTGATGGATTCTGACACGCCGTAGAAGCCATGGCTGAGCCATCGGTAACAAACACATTCTTCACGTCATGCATCTGGTTAAATTTATTCAGCACAGACTGTGTGGGATCATCTCCCATTCTTGCGGTGCCCATTTCGTGAATACCTGTACCGGGTTCGCTGCCTGTTTTAAACCCGAAAACTTGTGTCAGCCCGGCTGCTTCGAGCATTTCTTTACCGGACACAATCATGTCATCCGTCATTTTGTGCTCGTTCTCTCCCCACTTTGCATCCACATTAACTAGCGGCATACCCCACTTGTCTTTTTGCGTAGTGTCCAGCGTCACTTTATTGTTAAAATCTGGCAGCATCTCACCAAAGCCAACCAGCACCATACTCCAGTCACCCGGCGTACTGACTTTTTCTTTCAGTGTTTTACCGAATCCTTTCTCCTGGGCCTGCTTTGCCCAGTCGGTGCGCGATGCTCCGCCTTGAAAGCCATATCCCCTGAGGAAATCACGTTTGTCATCACCAATATTCTGGAAACGGGGAACGTAAATGCCATTGGGACGTCTGCCTTTGTAATACTTATCTTCAAACCCGCTGTACTTACCCACCACAATGGCACCGATGTTGTGATCCATCAGATAGTGACCCAGAACGCCACTGCTGTTACCTAATCCTTGCGGAAAGGCAGATGAAGCGGAATTAAGCAGTATTTGCGTTGAGCCAAGCGTAGATGCACAAACAAAAACAACGCGGGCAAAATACTGCGTTTTTTCCATTGTCAGTTGATCAACAACTTCAACCCCGGTCGCCCGGCCGCTGGCTTCGTCATGTAAGATCCGCAGCACAACTTTGTTATTCATCAGAGTGAGATTACCGGTATTGCGGGCTGCGGGTAACGTGGCACTCTGGGTACTGAAATAGCCGCCGAATGAACACCCTCTGACACACTGATTCCGGTACATACAATTGCTACGGCCCAGCGCTTCATGCACTGGTTTGGTTTCGGTTAGGTGTGCCGCCCTGCCGATGATCATTCTGCGGTCGGGGAAATTTTCTGTGATCGAACCGGATACGTGTTTTTCGAGACAATTCATTTCCATCGGTTTGAGAAAATTACCGTCAGGCAGAACATCAATGCCGTCATTATTGCCGCTAATCCCCGCAAACTCTTCCACATAGCTATACCAGGGATCAAGGTCAGAATAGCGCACTGGCCAAGGCGAACCATGACCATCACGCTGATTCTCTGACAAATTTAATTCTGACAAACGGTAAGACTGCCGACCCCACATGATGGACTTACCGCCGGTATGATGGCCTCGGATCCAGGCAAACGGCGAGGTTTGAATATACGGATTATCCGGATCTTTAATAAATCGGTCGTGGCTGTATTCATTAATAACATGAGACTTCTGCTGAACAGGATAGTCCCTGTTCAGAATATCTTCGTTAAGTTTACCTTTGCCGATAGTTTCCCAAGGCTGGGTGAAATCGGAATGATAGTCTTCCCTGTGTTTAATGTCTTTTCCGCGTTCAAGCATTAAGGTTTTAATGCCTTTCTCACACAGCTCTTTTGCTGCCCAGCCACCAGAAATGCCTGAACCAATAACAATGGCTTCGAATGATGTGTTTTTCATGTTGTAGTCCATTAATAAGCGTTTGGCGTTGCCCAGGTTTTACCGATGACAGATAGGTCTTCACAGCCTTTGTACATGCCGGGAACAGGGTCGTAATGCAGTGTTTTAGTGGCTCCCTGTTGCGAGGTGTAGTAATGAAAAACGATGAGCTCTTTGGTTTCTCTATAGCCTGCGGCAACCTCGGAATCCGGTAATTCGTCGTAGCTATAATCCTCAAGGGCAGAGACTATCCCATGATGTTTTTTATCGTCTCCGGAATGCCAGCTCTCACCGAAATTTGATTTCAGCCAGTTATCTAAAGCATCCAGTTTTCGAGAATAATCAGCGATATGTTGCTCGCCGTACACTTTGAGGACAAATGCCTTCATTTGCTCTGGAACCTGACAGGCCAGTGCCCCCGGCGTATCAGTATCGGGGATTATCTGGTGTGACAGCACTTTGAACATAGTGAAGTACTTACCGGCAAACGTGCCGGAAGAGGTAGCCGACTCAGCAGCAGTTGCCAACCGCGTATTTAATGTTGCCAGACCAATCGCTCCACTCAACTTCAGGAACTCTCTTCGCTTTAGTGAATTCATGCTATTTTTCTCCTCCCGCGTTGTTAGTGGCCAAATCATCTGTACATTGCCCGCTTTCCTTGCCTGATGACGCCCAGATTAATCCGTTTTCCAGCAGTCTGACGGCATATGCATCTGAAAAAGACTCAGCTCTGTGACCGATAGCGGTATAGAACACTCTGCCCTGACCCGCGCACTTTGCCCACACAATCGGATGATCGCCCATCGCCAGAGATTGACCGCCAAAACCCAGTGGCTCGTAGCTGCTTTCATCGATAGTAACAATCACTTGTACATCCTTGCTGCGGGGAGACTGTTCAAAGGAATACCACTCTTCGCTCATCTCAAAGGAAGCTGGCAAATCTTTCGTCAGAACGGGATTGTTACTCTCTGTAATCAATCTGGCTGGCTGAAATTGGGGAGACATAGGATGACCGCTGAAACGGGCTGATATAAGTTCATCGGCATACCAGTCCCAGAAATATTGCAAATCGCCACCGGCACCATGTACGGCAACAAACCCGCCCCCGTTTTCAATGAACGCCTTTAATGCATCTCTTTGAGAGAAAGTCAGTGCATCACCGCTGATGTTATTCCAGACAATGACATTAAACTGCGACAGATCGTCTGCATTAAATACGCCCGCTTTGTCAGTGAAAAAGATATCCATACTGTTCTTGGCGGCTAACTCTTTGAAGGCGGGGACAGACGCTGCTATGGCTTCACTGTGAACGAAGCCATTCACTTTTCCAAACACCAAAATGCGTTTGCTGTTCTCTGCTGCCGGTATATCAGGGCGAATGTTGTCGTAACGGGCACAACTCGCTATCTTGGCCGCGTCAGTCATCAATGTGCTTTCTAAAAGACGTGTAATTTCAGACTTTGTTTTTTCATCCACATGGATGATGTGCTGTTGAAAAAGGAAAGCCGGAGAGATGATATTGCCGAAACGTTCATCCAGCGGAAAATCACCGAACGGCTGCGCGAATTTTTTTGCCGCAATTGGCGAAATCGCTGCGAGTTCAGTTAATAACACTTTGTTTCTGACTACGTCAGATAGCGGCATATCCAATGTGTAGTGAGCACGGGCTGCGGGACAGTCATCCAGCGAGACATCTTGTGCAGCATAAGTCGGTGAGACGCACAAAAATAATATGCATATGAACGGGACTAAATGTTTCATTCTATCTCCTGATAATGCCTTTACGTGATAATAAAAAGCCCCGGCCTTCACCGGGGCAACACCACTGACACATGGGTGCAAAGACGTATTTAAACTTTATGTGCGTAATCGTTCAGCGCGAGGCGGATGGTAATGGCAGCGACAAGCCCACCCAGACAAATTCCCCAGATTGTTTTCACTACAGCGGCTGTACTGAACGCGAGGGCTTCGATATTTACAGCAAAAGTGAGCAACGCAAAAAAGCTTAATGACAGGGCCGCACCAAATACAGCAAACACCAGTGCGCGAAGCACCGGATGGGACGGAAGCCAGGATGTGTGACCGGATTCTCCGTTGATGTGCAACTGGCCGTTGCGGATACGCTTGCGGGTAAGAAACGAGGGAAAGAAAGCGCCCATAAAGCCAATTGCCAGCCCCTGAGGAATGCTGTCAATAAACAGACCGCTGTCGCCCTGCATAGGCACCACGTCCAGCCCGCCAAAGATCAGGAAAACAAAAAACAAACTGAATAAGCCGTTGATGACCGCTCCTACCACGGTTTCAACGCTTTTGTAGCGGTTCAGGGTCATATCACTCATTTTGTTATTATCCTTTTCAAGTTTTTAACAAAATGTAACTTACGTAATTTCTTCAATACGAACAAATTATTTATTTGATGCCATGTATTGATAAAAACTATAGATAAAAAATCCCCGAACCGTTCGCCCTGCTTACGGGTTGTGTCAGGTTTAACCATTAACTCAAACTATACAACCGCCAAAAATGATTATTATTCCTGACGGTTAATTCACGTTATTTTTACAGTTAAGAAATTAATTTTTGACATCAGGACGTACCATGATCAACCGCAGACAATTCCTTGCTATGGCATCCGCCACGATGAGCGCCCCCCTTTTTGCCAAAGCCACCTCTTCTTCTTTACCTGCTGGCGGTGAGTTTCCCGATAATTTTCTATGGGGTGCAGCCAGTGCGGGCCATCAGGTTGAAGGTAATAACGTTAATTCAGATATCTGGTTACTGGAGAACGTAAAACCCACGCTTTTTAAAGAGCAGTCTGGTGATGCCTGCAACAGTTTTGAGCTGTGGGAAACTGATCTGGATTTGTGTAGTAATCTGGGATTCAGCGCGTACCGTTTTTCTATTGAATGGGCACGTATTGAGCCAGAGCCGGGCTTATTCAGCCAGGCCATGATTGACCATTACAAACGCATTATCGACGGTTGCCACAAGCGCAACATGGTGCCTCTGGTGAGCTTTAATCATTTTGCCAGCCCGGTATGGTTTGCTGCCCGCGGCGGCTGGACCAATCCCGAAGCGCCTGCACTGTTCTCAAATTACTGCAGCAAAGTTGCTGCCCAACTGGCTGATGGTATTGGTTACGCGGTTACCTACAACGAACCTAACTTGCTTCGCTTGCTAAAAGTGCTCGGCGTACCGCCGTTTGTGTGGGACATGCAAGGAAAAATGCTGGCAGCTGCAGGTCGAGCCACGCAGTCAGAACACTTTACCGGCTTAAATGCCGCGCGCATGCAGGATTTGGACGTGATGAACCCTATTCTGATAGAAGGCCACAAAGCAGCCCGTCAGGCCATAAAAGCCGAACGCAGTAACCTTGATGTGGGCTTTACACTGGCCATGCTGGATGATCAGGAAGCCGGCCCGGGTTCTGTTCGTAATGAAATGCGTCAGTACAACTACGGTGACTGGCTGAAGGTAGCAGAAACCGATTTTATTGGCGTACAAAACTACGAAAAAGTCGTGTGGGATAAGAATGGTCATGTTCCCACGCCAGAAGATGCAGAGAGAAATCATTCAGGCAGCTGGATAGATGCTTCCTCTCTGGCAAACTGCGTAACCTACACCTACGCAGAAACCGGCAAGCCAATTCTTGTGACAGAGCACGGTATTGGCACTGAAGACGACAGCCAGCGTGAACGCTTTATCAAAAACTCGCTGACGCATTTACAGAGTGTGATTAACAAAGGCGTGCCGGTGAAAGGTTATATTCACTGGACGCTGCTGGACAACTTCGAATGGATATCAGGCTATGAGCCAAAGTTTGGTTTACACACCGTAGACAGACAAACCTTTGAGCGGAAGCCCAAGCCCAGCGCATTGGCTTATTCGAAAATTCTCAAACAAAACCGCGTGTAATTCACCATGTTAACCTTGTGCGCCTCACCAGGCGCCTGTTCGCAAATTTCAATTATTATGCTGGAAAAAGCGCAGGTAAATTATGCCCTGCGCGCCGTGCACCTTGCTAAGGGCGAACACAAAACCACGGAATATTTGTCTGTAAATCCCAAAGGGAAAGTGCCGGCTCTGCTGACAGATACAGGCGTGATTACAGAAACCTCGGCGATTTTGCTGTTTCTGCACGGTCAGTTTCAACACGCAGGAATATTGTCTTCCCAGATAAGTACCGTTGAAGCGGTAAGCGATCTGAGCTGGTTTACCAGTACCATTCACCCGCTTATTACACGGTATTGTAAGCCCGAGTTATTGGGTGTGAGTCATGACGTTACCGCAGTGAAAGCCAATGCAGAGAAGCAACTGCTGGCCGCCTACCGAAGTATTGAGGAACGCCTTTCTACCCAACCATTCTGGTATGGCAACAGCTGGGATGCACTGGATATTTACCTGTTCTGGACAGTAAACCGACTCAAACGCGCCGGATTTTCGTTCGCCTACGCCGATACGGTAATACAACATTATCAACGCTTGCTCTCTGACCCCGTGATTAAACGGGCGTTGAATAAAGAAAGGGCTTTGTGAGCCGCTTTAAAAGCACGACATAAAAAAAGCAGCCAATCTGCTAATGCTGAAAGGCTGTTTTTTTTTGGTTTTGCGAACCGGCGCAGTGCTCATATTGAGCGCATGCGGTTAAATCACTTTCGAAACAAACACCGCAATTTCATCCCGCAAACGGGTATCAGATGTTCCTAAGTGCCCAGCCACTGAGTAGTGATTATGGCCAGACAGCACCATGCTCAGATCGAGTTGCTGGTTGGCTTCCAGGCGGAACTGTAACAAGCCCAGATACTCCTGTTGGAATCGGGGCGGATCGAACTCGCTGCACACCACCATCAAAGGTACCGGTGAAGCGGTTAAAGCCGGTAACGGCATGCGCTCTGAATACAACGCAGGTTCGCCGTAATATTGGGTATCCCGTTCGTCCAGGGGGGTAGCACCGTAGAGGCCCGACAGCAAGACAGCACCGCGTATATCCGACTTATCTGCATGAAGCTGCAGATAGGTGGCAACGTGGCAGGCGCCTGCAGATGTACCGCATAATACGATTTTATCTGCATCGCCCCCGTGTGCAGCAACGTTGTTTTTCAGCCACTGCACCACCAACCCAAGATCTTCCCCGCCAGTTGGCCATACGAATTCCGGGGCCAAGCGGTAGTTTATTACTACGCCCAGCCAACCTTGCTCTGCGGCCATGCGGCCGACGCAGGCGTTATACCAGCGTTCGTCGTCGCCTTTGTCACCTTTCAGAAAGCCGCCACCATGCACGAAAACAAATACTGGTTTTAGGGTAGCCGCGTCGGGCTCGCCCCCGTAAATATCCAGCACTTGCCTTTCGTGCTCGCTGTAGGGTACATCGGTGGCCGTAGCGGGCTGGCGCTGCACCAGTGCGCGCTGCTCTTTATCGAAAGCCTGTTGCATGCCCTGCATCATAGCGGGGCCAAGCTCCCGCCCAAGGGCTGCAATTTGTTGTCGCACAACCGGGTCCTGCATGGTGAGCTCCTGTTCTGATTATTCTGCAGAAATGGTATTTACCAGTGTGCCCATGGGGCCGATTTCTACCGTTACCGTGTCGCCAGGTTTCATCCACAAAGGAGGGGTGCGCTTTGCGCCAACGCCGCCCGGCGTACCACTGGCAATCACGTCACCCGGTTTCAGCGGAGTGAAGCTGGAAATATACGCAATCACTGTAGCGATAGGAAAAATCATGTCACCGATAGGCTGCTGTTGCACGATATTATCGTTCAGACGGGTAGTCACGTTTACTTCTGACAGTTCCCCTGCTTCATCTGGCGTTACCATGTAAGGGCCGAACGGGCCGGTGGTCGGGAAGTTTTTACCCGGCGTAAACTGGCGGGAGTGCCACTGCCAGTCGCGTACCGAGGCATCGTTAAAGCAGGCATAACCCGCTACGTGCGACATGGCATCTTCTTCTGAGATGTAACGTCCGCCTTTACCGATAATCACCGCCAGTTCGCCTTCGAAGTCGAGCTGGGTAGACACTTTCGGCATCACAATCGGTTGTTCATGGGCAGACAGAGAATCGGCAAAACGCACGAAAATAGAAGGGTGATCGGTAGCCGCACGCCCGGTTTCCTGACGGTGGCTTTCGTAATTGTGACCCACACAGAATACTTTGCCCGGATTAGGGATCACCGGGGCTAATGTAACATCACTCAGAGCCAGCGTTGCATCGCTTTCCAGCGATGCCAGTGTGCCGTCGTTAATAGCCGTTTTTAAATCGGCAGCGGTAGCTGTTAAGTCGGTAATGGTTTCGCCATTCAGTCGACCGAAACCCGCTTTGCCATCGGCAGTCGTAAAGCTTACGTATTTCATAATATGTTCTTCCTAAAAACGATTAATTCAGCGGCTCGGGTTGCCAGGTGCGATGAAAACGGAATGTTTCTTCAGCCACTTTCAGGCCAGCAAAATCTTTGTCTGACATGCCCCATTGGTCGATGCGGTTTTCTGGCCAGGTCCAGTCTTCCGGTGCGCCCACTTTGTAGTCTTCTGGCACTTTCTCTACTGCCGTTGAAAACTCTACCACTGCACCGAATGGCGCAATGTAGTAAGCAAACACGTTATCGCCGGGGCCGTGTCGGCCAGGTCCCCAGGCGGGTGTACGCTCGTGATCGCGCAGACGGCCAACACCACGCATAACGGCATCGGTATCTTTCATTTCAAAGGCAATGTGATTCAGTGAACTGAAGCCGGCACGGGCAAACGCGGTGCTGTGATGGGAATCGTTACAACGCACGAACACCATGCCTTTGGTGCGATCGGATACACGGAAATTCAGCACTTCTTCCACGATATCGGCAGTACGCTCAGCGTCGGTGGCATTGAATACAACGTGGGTGAGCTTTACCGGCAAGTCATCATCGTCGATGGCTTGCGCTTCTTCGGTGTTAACCAGAAAACGCAGCAACTCGCCTTCTGGCAGTTCAACAACAATGCCTTCACCGCCACCAAGATCCGTGCAGACTTCAGGCCGACAAGGGAAGCCGGACTGAGTCACACGGTCTTTTAGGGCAGAAAGCTCGTCGTTATCACAAACAAAGGTGACGCTGCGCACGTATTTGCTGTCGCCTTCTTCCAGTGCGACAAGGTACGGAAATGTGCCAGAACCACGAATGTAATGGGTGTTATTTTGTACCGCTGCCAGGTTGGTTTTCCACACGTTCACCAGGAAGTCTGCGGCGTCGGCGGCATCGGGCAGCACCATTTCGATACTACGTAATTTCATTTACAGGCTCTCCAACTGCGCGGCAACGGCATCGATACCCGCCTGCGCACATAATTCATCGTTATCACCGCTGTCGCCACTGATGCCGATAGCACCGAGAATGTTACCGTTGGCGTCTTTAATCAGGTTGCCACCCGGCGACAGCGCCAGCTCAATACCGTTGATAGCCGTTACGCTGGCGAAAAATACCGGGTTGTTCTTTGCTTTCTCAGCAATGTCACGGGTATTAAAACCCATGCCCAGCGCCCCTTTGGCTTTCGCCATGGCAATGTCGAAACGGTACAAGCTTGCCTTGTCTTCTCGCTTGAATGCCACCGGATGTGCGCCGGCGTCCAGCACCACCACTGCCAAAGGCTTAATGTTGTTTTCGGCTGCGTAAAGTCGCGTGCCGTCGATAATTTTTTCAGCTAATGCGAGTGTTAGTGTCATGCTATTTGTTCCTGTTGTAGCGGCTTACTCGTGGCGTCGCCTAACTGGGCTTTCAACTGTTCGAGCAATGGCGCTACCTGGTTGTTTGCCGTGCCATAGACATAGAAATCCGGGCGCAGCAGTACCGCGTCTACACCCGCTTCTTCGATCCACGCATTCAGCTGTGGGTCTTGCCAGGCAGCAATATTGGTTACTTCAATATTCAGCGTCGGCAGAATGCTGGCGATATGTTGTGTTGCTTCCGCAGCCAGCGATGCGCTGGTAACTAACAAGCGCCAATCGCCCGTTGCCAGTTCGTCTAGCAGTTGTGCTTTGCCATTTACGGTAATGCGAGGCTGAATGAAACGACGCCCTGCTTCGGCCGTGTTGCTAGCAACAATGCCAGCCGTTACCGGTGGAATGAGGTGTGCCGCGGTGGCAGGCAATTCGCCTTTGCGGACTTTTTCACGAATTTCTTCATCACGGGCAGCCGCTTTTTCCTGGTCAAGCATACAGATATAACGTCCTGCGCCTACCGCTGCAGATATGACGGTCCGCACATGGGGGTCTCGCTCTGGCTGGTAAGTGTCCAGCAAGGATTCATTTGCTTTGCCATTGGCAACCAGGTCGAGTTTCCACGCCAGGTTTGCCACATCACGAAAGCCATGACACATACCCTGACCAAAGAACGGCGGTGTTTGGTGCGCGGCATCACCGGCCAGAAACACATTGCCCACTTTCCATTGCTCAGCGACTAAACCGTGGAAGCGATAGGTTGCGGCACGCACGATGTTATGTGGCACACCATCGAGATAGGGCGCGAGCAACGCTGCCACGTTCTCCGGCTTCATCATTTCCTGATCGTCTTCGCCCGGCAGCAACATCAGTTCCCAGCGGCGGTGATTCCCTCTTCCCGGTACCACAGTGGCGGGCCGTTTCGGATCGCACATCATCACCGATAATTGCTGAATGTCGGCATCATCTGGCAACCCACTCAGTTCAGGGAATCGAATAGCACCATCCACTTCGGCGTCCACCACCAGCCAGGGCTCTTCAAATTGCAGATCATCGAGCGTCACGCCCAGTGACTTTCTGATCACGCTACGCGCACCGTCACAGGCTATTACCCAGCGGGCACGCACGGTGTCAGTCTCGCCGTTACATAACGTAGCAATGTCCACCGTGTTGTTCTGTTGGGTTAGCGCCGTGCACTGAGTGCCTAAGCGCAGAGAGACATTGTCGAAACGGGTAAGTGCATCGCGAAGGTGTTCTTCCAGCTCGGGCTGATAAAAGAAGTAATCATTAGACCAACCGTAAGGACGCGGTTTACCCACCGTGCCCATATAGCGAATAACGCCGTGATCGGCACCAATATGCAGGTGGCCGTCGGTGTCGCGCATGTCTTTTAAAATGGTGTCGTGCAGACCGATAGACTGAAATAAACGCACCATTTCGTGATCGAGGTGAACGGCGCGGGGAAGCGGATACGGGTTGGCTTCTTTCTCTAAAACCACCACGCTTAAGCCCCGTTTTCCCAGTAAATTGGCCGCAAGCGCCCCTACCGGCCCGCAGCCAATAATTGCAATATCAAACATCTTGGGTATTCCTTCTGGCGGGCTAGCTCATGCTTAAAGGCGCTTTATAGAGGCGTCCTTCCTGCATAATCATGGTGATATTCTGCTTATTCTGAATAATGGAAACATTCTGTGTAGGGTCGCCGTCTATCAACAACAGATCGGCCAAATAGCCCTCTTTCACCAAACCAAGTTCTTCACCCATACCCATCAGTTGTCCACCAAGTTGCGTGGCAGCGTGCAGGGTTTCAGCAGGGGTGTAGCCAAAATGCTCAACCCACAGTTCCAAATCGCGGGCGTTGCGTCCGTTAGGGTTGAATGGAAATCCGTAATCGCCACCGGGGAGAATGCGTACCCCTTTCTCTTTGAGCTTAGGTACCAGTGCTTTTAGTCGTGACATCACAATGGCCGCATCTTCTTTCATATGGGTCATGTCCATATGCGGAGGCGGGTTTGCATCTAGCGTGGCCTGAATAATGCCGATAGTGGGTGCAACGAACATTTCGTCTTTCTTCGCCACCAGCATATCAATGGCTTCATCGTCGGCGTAGGTACAGTGATAAAGAATACGGAAGCCCGCTTTAATGCCGAATTTAACGGCATCGCAGGCGTGGGCATGGCCGGTTAGCCACACATCGCTTTCGCGGGCTTGCTCGCCTGCCGCCAACAATTCTTCTTCGGTATACAGTAGCTCCAGCGATGCACCAGGCTTCAGCGCACTTTCGCCCGAGATCAGAAACTTAATGGCTTTGGCACCAATATCGGCGCACTCTTTTACAAACTCTTTCACACCTTCCGGGCCGCGTGCGTGCAGCTCTACGTGACCGGGATCGAGCTCAGAATCGTTGGGCGGCTCACGCTCAACAGAAGACGGAATAAGGCGAGGGCCTGGCATGCCGCCATCTTTAAGATGCGCATTCAGCGAGATTTCCAGCGTTTTACTCAACGCGCCAGCTGAATAGGCACTGGTGAAACCGTGGTCGAGCAGAATACGGGCATTGCGAGCAGCGGTTAATGCCAACTCTTCAGGTGGCAGAGACATGCCCGGAACGAATTTTTCTACCGACGTTGGCCAGGTAAGATGCGCATGAGCTTCAACCATCCCCGGCATCAGCGTTTTTCCATCGGCATTAATAACCCGATCGCCCGGTTGGGCTTCAATAGGTTGCTCGCTGATGAGAACAATATGTTTATCTTCAACAGCGACTGAACCGGACTTTAAGGCACTACCGGTTCCGTCGAAAATATTGGCATTGTTAATAATTGTACGCATAAGCGCCACCTGTTGTTCTTGGTTTTAGCTTATGTTGGCATCATCCTATATTTGTTCAAATATTTATTTTTTTGTTAAATATAGGTAAAAACTATACATCGAGACATTGCACTGTGTGGTCGATGAACGCCTGCGCGATTGCTGGCAATTTTCGTTCTGCCAGCCAGAGCAGACCCACCTTGCGTTTAAAGTTAATTCCATCAATCTCGATGGCGCGCAAACTGCCATTTTCCAGCTCTGATTTCACCACTTCCCGAGGCAAGATTGTGATGTAATCTGACACGCGCACAATGTACTTTGTGCTCAATAATGAGTCAGAAGAAATCACGTTATTGGGAATGGCTGCGTCGCTACTGATAAAAAGTGCATCGATTTGACGACGGAACCCACCCACTTTATCGGGCAGTACCCAACGAGCGCTGGCCAGCTGCCGCAAATTTAGCTTTTCAGGTAAGTGATAGTTGGCTTCACCCACCACAATGGAGAACGGGTCGCTGAACACCGGTAACTCGCAGAAACTGTCGGAAGAGCTTGTCATGCCTGAGGTGAGAATAGCCAGGTCGAGCTCATAATTTTTCAGCATTTGATGGGCTTTTGCATCATGACATTCGGTTATCCGCAGATTAAAGCGAGGATATTCTTTGCTGAAACTGCTAATCACCTTACCCATCACCGATGCCAGCGCGCCTGGCGTACCACCGATGTTCAGCGGCCCACCGACATCATCTTCGAGCAGCTTAATTTCTTCCTGAGCAGAGAGCAGCAAACTGTCGACAGCCTGGGCTTTAATCTTCAATGCTTCGCCGGCGGGCGTGAGTTGAATACCTTGGCGGTTTCGTTCAAACAGTTTGGTTGCCAGTACCCGTTCAAGCTGATTAATCGCCACGGAAACTGATGGCTGAGAAAGGTGTTCTGCTCTGGCAGCACCACTGATGGTTCCCTCGCGACAAACCGCGAGAAATAAACGAAGCGTTCGGGGATCGATGCGCATTTATCACTCCTACCATTAACTCTACTTATGCTTCTTTAAAAGATGCACAAATATTTGAATGGCCGAAGTGTTAAATAATTATTAAAAAAATACAACCTCAACGTTAGTTGCACAGCGTATAAGTTACGTAAAGACGGCCTTGCACCGTAAGGCTTACTCGCAAAGCGAATGGTGTATACTGAATTTTCTGAATAATGCTGTGAATTACCCGGCGTTCCTACTCGCAAGCAATAAGGAAGATGTGTTGCCAGTACCTCTTGTTCAAGCGCTGAAAGGTTATAGCCGTTCCCATTTCGTGAGTGACTTGGTGGCAGGCTGCGTGACCGCATTCATTGCCGTACCGCAAACCATGGCCTACGCGCAACTCGCTGGATTGCCCGCCGAATATGGCCTTTACAGCTCCCTATTACCACTAATTTGCTATGCGCTGTTCGGTAGCAGCCGAACGTTAGTGGTTGGCCCCGCTGCGTTAATTAGCCTGATGATTGCTTCCGCCATTGGCCAGATTGCGCCCGCTTCGCCGGAAGCCTATATGCAAATTTCCGTGAACCTGGCCATGCTTGTAGGGCTTATTCTCATGGCCATGAGCGCCTTGCGATTGGGGAGTTTTGCCAAACTGATCAGTAGCCCTGTGATCACCGGTTTTACCAGTGCGTCGGCGCTAATCATTGCTGCCAGCCAACTTAACTTGGTGCTTGGTATTGAAGGTGAAAAAGGCGCAACGTTTATCAATACCATTTCCCGAATGCCCGCTTCCCTGGCTTCTGCGAACCTTTCTGTTGTGTTATTAAGCGCAATGGCGTTTGTCATATTGTGGGCGGGGAAATCGCTGTTACCGGTGCTCGCCAATAAGCTTAAATTGCCCGATACAGCCGCGATTGCACTGAATAAATCTGGACCCATTTTCGCCGTGATTGCCGGTACTCTGGTGGTTGCGTTGTGGTCACTCAATACCACGCAACAGGTTGCCGTGCTCGGTGCCATTCCAGACAGCCTACCGTCACTGAGCTGGGCGTTAATTGAGTTTAGCCTGTGGCGAGAGCTCGCACTGCCGGCATTTTCCATTGCGCTAATTTGCTTTCTCACCAGTATTTCCACCGGCTCTACCCTGGCCAGTAAAGATCATGAACGGGTAAATGCAAATCAGGAGCTACTGGCCCTAGGCGTAACGAACCTGAGTTCTGCACTTACCGGCAGTTTTGCCCTGGCCGGTAGCGTGAGTCGCTCTATGGTGAATTACTCAGCCGGTGCCGCCACGCAAATTGCCAATGTGATTTCAGCCTTCGTAGTGCTTATTACCATTTTGTTTCTTACGCCGTGGTTCTACTACCTTCCCCAAGCAGTGCTTGGCGCTATTGTGATCATGTCGGTACTGCCAATGATTGCGCTGAATAATCTGCGTCAGCGCTGGCAGTTTAATAAAGCTGATGCCATCAGTTTGCTGGTCACCTTTTTCGCCACCTTGTTGCTGGGTGTAGAGCTCGGTATTTGGGCCGGTATCGCCTGTTCCATCATTCTGCTGTTACAACGGGCCAGTCAGCCACATATTGCCGAGGTAGGCAGGGCCAAAAACGGGTATTTTAGAAACATTAACCGACTAGACGTAGAAACCCTGCCAAACACCATTTTTCTGCGCATTGATGAGAGCCTGTACTTTGCCAACGTACAATACGTAGAGAGTGCGATAATGAAACGCTGCGCGAAAAGCGACAAGCTTGAGCACCTGGTACTGATTTTCAGTTCGGTTAGCTTTGTGGATGAAAGTGCACTGGAAAGCCTGGAGCGGCTGTTGATTAACCTGAAAAACGCCGGCATTACCCTGCACCTATCCGATGTGAAGGGCATGGTTCAAGACAGATTGAAGTTCACGGATATAGAAGAAAAGCTTAAGCCCGGACAGATGTTCTATACTGCAGATGAGGCCATGACAGTGCTTAGATCCGGTAAATCCACGTTTATTCAGGAGGGAGCATGCTAAGGATTTTAATCGCAGTATTCTGGCTCATCAGCTTTATAGCCATTTTTGCTACGCCCTTTCCGGGCTATTTTGCCGTAATCACAGCGATGATAACGGTGGCAGTGTTCTTCTTCCCCATCAGCTACGGTAGTCGAGAGGAAGTGCAATTATCTTCTCAGACTCCGCTGAAAATGATTGCTTCACCGATACCGTATTTGTTTTTAGCGGCTTTAGGTGTTGGCGTGTTCTTTGTTTGGTTCAGATAGCAGCTACGCCTCCAATCCCGGAAAAGTGCCATAAGGCCTGATGAATTAAACCACGCATATCGAAGTGACAAAGTCACTGCGGCCTGTCTGCCGCCGGTCGCACATGCATAAAGCTGGCAAAACGGGGTAAGCCTTTCTTCGTTTTGCCATAAAACTTATAGGTTACCCAACTGCCGATTGGTGGCGGATTCAACCGCTCTGCATTAGTGAACCCGCTGCCAATTTTAAATTGCAGACCGCTACGCCCCTCCACCAGCAAGGATCCCATCATGCCCGCGTACTTGCCTTTGCCCGGCAAATACTCAATCACCCGCGCCTCATCATCTTCAAAGCGCTTTGCCTTCAGCAAGTATTCGCTGCGGCCATCCTGATAACGTGCCTCGCGATGATGTAACATCAGCCCTTCCCCGCCCGCTTTAACCACCTCATCTAGCCGCTGCTCAAACTCCGCTTCCGACGACACCGTGAATTGTGGAATGAGCTGCAGCGTTTGGGATTCTGTTTTATTGATGATCCGCTTCATCTGCTCCACGCGCTTCGCAAACGGTGCATTCGATGCAGGTGAATCGAACACCATCAGCCGCACATCCCGCCAACGCGCATCCGGCGTTTCGCTCAGCACTATCGACGCAATTCGCTGAAAGTCGTTTCGCTTCGTCCACAGTTCGCCATCGAGCGGTTCAGCAGGCCAGTTCTGAGTGAACCACACAGGCGCGTGAATACGGTTGCCGTTACGAGTAAGCAATTCAGAGCCCGTCCAGCGAGCACGAATGCCGTCGAGCTTTTCGCTTATGAGGTAGTTGGAGATGTTTAGATTGTCGTGTTGGTTATAGGTTTTGGGGAGTTGGAGAGGAGCTGCGGCAAGCTCCGCGGGTAAAGTTAATGCCAGTAATATAGTAAAAAAAATAGTGAGCATTTTTTGGCTCCGGAGTCGTGCTTATATCGAGCTCGGGCCAGCTTGCCCTGATATAGCGCGACGCATCTTATTCACCTGAAAGCGCTCGCAGTGAATTTTGATACATTCGCCCGTACGCAGCCTCAGAACGAAGCCAAAACTATTGGTCTGCTCTATATCAGAGACCTCATTAAGCTTCACATGTTGCCGTGCAGAGAATACTCTGTAATCAATTAATTCACCGTTCTGAATAGAAATTCGCGCTCTTAATAACCACAGGAAAAACAGCGACAACAACAATACAAATTGAAACTCAGTCATTGGTTGATTATCTATGAGAATGCTGACGGTCTTGATGATGAGTGCTAGCAAAAGAACGTAAGAGCAAACCAGATATTTTCTTATAAGCACAATGTTAAGCTCCAAAATGAAAGTGTTTCACTTTATAAACGCGAAGCTATGCATGAGAACGGATGCAACCTTTTTGCTCAAAAAAATCCATTTGGAGAATCGATTTTCATAACATAGCCTGCGCTTTCACGAAATAAGGGAGTTAGGCGCTACAGACCATATCACCCACGTCCTGGCCCAATGTTACCCCCAGCGAAAAACCGCCTGCGGCACCAAATCCACCAGTGAGGTAAGCACCAGCTGCGGCTCCGGCAATTCCACCTAAAGCCATGAAGCCTGCTTCACACCATCCAGCGCCACTTACTGCAGCGATTTCATCTTCGTTTAACTCAAATTTATTCAGTTGCATAGCAAACTCCTTCTGCCAGAATTGAACCAAACGAATAGCCAACGCCGAATCCAGCTACGCCGCCGGCGGGACCGAAAATCAGTCCAAGTGAACCGCCGATAGCACCATAGCTTAGTTCAAAGGCATTCGTGCAAGCATCACCACCTGATACCTGATTGACTTCATTCGTATCTAAAGTTTTCATAACGTTCCTTATTTATTTTCAAATTCCTTCTCATGAAGGCAAGATCGAGTTTACCGATAAGCATTCGTTTGCAAACTGCACTCAGGGAGTGTTTGTTGATTGGTGCAGTTTTCTCGGTAGTCGCTGAATAACAGATCGTCTGGCTTTAGTTTATGAAGAAGGGAGCTCCATGAAGCTGAGAAAAAGTAACTATTATAGAAACTTACCATTCTTCCAGTTGCTGGAAGTCTTTTATGCGGAGTCTTTTGAGTGTGGCAATTGACTAAATGAGGCCAGAGAATGGCCTCACGAAAAGAACAACAACCAAGCGCTACATGCGTTGATTGATGTAGGCTAGCGCAGTCTCAAAAGCCGGTTTCTGGAATACCTTTAACCCGGTATCGTTAAAATCGATATAGGTGCGACTCTCTTTTAATGCCGTTTTTATCTCAGTTGGCGGCATCACGACAACTTCAACACCCGTTAATAGCTCAAGCGCAGCTTCTAATTTGAAACCGATGGCGCCACCAGCAAACTTACCCTTCATCGGGCGCTGGCGGATAACGATGATTTCGATTTTGTAATCCTGAACCAGTTGCGCGAAGGTTTTCTGAAAATACTTCAGCTCATGGGCCGTAGCCGCTTTTTGCAGGCTCACTTTACGGGTGCGGCATTCGGGCAGGCGAAACATGCCATTATCCAGATTCAGCAGGACGATATTTGCATCATTTGCCGACAGTTCTACACCACATACACGCATTAAAAAGCTCCGCTATTAAATTAGAGCTTAAAGTATATCGGATTTGCGGGTTTGGGGCTGGTTTTTCTGGTTTGGGGCCTGTCTTTTTACCTCGTTTGACCAGCCGGGTTGGTAATGATTGTAGACAGGGTGAATAGCATAAACAGCAATGAAGAAATGCTTTAGTATGAAAGTTAAAGCATTACGGTATTTCTATTCATGGACGAAACGATTTCATACTACAGCCAGAACGCAGAGCACTTCCAACAACTTTATGATTCTGTTGAAGCCGAGAGCGTGCACGCGAGCTGGAGCCACATTCTTAAAGAAAAAGAACCCGGAGTTGCATTGGATGTAGGTGCCGGAAGTGGACGTGACGCAAGATGGCTTGCATCGCTAGGCTGGAAGGTTGTGGCAGTTGAGCCTGCAACGGCACTTAGGCAAGGTGCGAGTACTGCTCAATCTAAAAATATCACTTGGTGTGATGCTGCCTTACCGGTATTAGCTTCGCTGCCAGACTCTCCTAAAAGGTATAGCTTGATTTTACTATCGGCCGTATGGATGCATCTACCCGAAATAGACAGAACAGACGCCCTTAGTCGACTTAAAGATTTACTGGCGTCTGATGGGTGCTTGGTCATTAGTTTAAGATTTGGTCCCAGCGACAATAAGCGTCCTATGCATCCTGTCAGCGTAAATGAACTAGAACTTTTAGCGGAACCTCTTGGTCTCGAGGTTATAGAGATGTCTCATGATTCAAGCGCTGACGAGCTGCAAAGAAACGACGTTCATTGGCGTACTGCGCTGCTGTTCCATAAGGATGAAGCATGACTGCAATGAAGTACCTTATAACTGGTAGAAACCAGAATTATTTATTGCATGAAATACGGCATGCTTTGAAATCAGCTACGAGTATCGAGATAGCTGTATCGTTTATTCGAAATTCTGGCTTAGATCTCATTATCGAAGACATTCAAGATGCCGTTGCTTCGTCATCCAGGCAAGTAAAGCTATCTATTTTAACTTCTGATTATATGAACATCACTGAGCCACAAGCCTTGAAAAGGCTAATGCTCTTGAAGGAAAGAGGCGCAGACATTTGTATATTCGAAAGCCGGCAATCTACTAGCTTTCATCTTAAATCTTATATTTTTATTCGTGAGAACGACGAAAAGTTACAGTCCGCCTCAGCATTTATTGGGTCGAGCAATATCAGTAAAACAGCGCTGACGGATGGTATTGAGTGGAACTATCAAATCAATTTCCCCAATGACAAAGATGCTGAAGCAATCACCCGTATTAAGCATATTCGTGAAGAGTTTACTTATCTTATGAGCCTTTCACAGGTGAAGCCACTCACTTTCTCTTGGATTCAGGATTATGAAGTAAGATACGAAAATGCGAGAAAAGTGACGCCAATGTACTCCTCAGCTTCTTTGCCACTAGAAACTGAGCATAAAATTCCTGAACCCAAAGAACATCAAATTGCAGCATTGGACGCTCTTCGTCTTGCAAGGGAGTCTGGATTAAAAAAAGGTTTAGTAGTTCTTGCCACGGGAATGGGTAAAACCTATTTAGCCGCTTTTGACTCGGCACAATTTAATGCTAAGAAAGTTTTGTTTGTTGCACATCGAGAAGAGATTCTTTTGCAGGCTGAAGCTAGCTTCTTAAAGATACTGCCTGCTAAGAAAGTCGGTCGCTACAGCGGTAAGCATAAAGACAGTGAGTTCGATTTACTTTTTGCATCTGTGCAAACAATTGGGCAGGTAGCTCATCTGAATCAATTTGCGGAAGACGCTTTTGACTATATCGTCGTTGATGAATTTCATCATGCTGCGGCGAATGGCTATCAGCGTCTCCTCCAACATTTCAGACCTTCATTTATGTTGGGACTAACCGCCACCCCAAATCGGAGTGACGGCAGCGATATCCTGAAGCTCTGTGACGGCAATCTCATTTATCAACAAGATTTATTTGATGGTGTTGAAGCCAGCATTTTATGTCCATTCAGCTATTTCGGCATTTATGACATAGAGGTGGATTATGAACATTTACCTTGGCGAAATGGGCGGTTCGATCCGGAAAAATTATCTAATAAATTAGCAACGATTAAACGTGCACAACACGCTCTCAAAGAGTGGCAAGATAAAGCTCAAAAAACGACTCTTGCCTTCTGCATTTCTCGAAAACATGCCGATTACATGGCGGCATACTTCAATCAAAAAGGTGTGAAATCTGCAAGTGTTCACTCAGATTCTGAACTCACACGTTCTGAAGCATTAGAGCAATTAGGTACCGGCGAGATCCAGGTTCTTTTCTCTGTAGACCTTTTTAACGAAGGTGTAGATCTACCTCAAATTGATACAGTTTTATTGCTTCGACCAACCGAATCTAAAATCCTTTTCTTGCAGCAGATGGGACGCGGCTTACGACAGAGTGAGGGCAAAGAGAGGCTTGTTATTCTCGACTTTGTGGGTAATCACCATAGCTTCTTAAATCGCCCGGAAATGCTTTTTTCTGGACAAATGGACGGCTCAATGAGTCGTCAGCAAATGACAAAGTTCGCAAAGAATCCAGAGAGCCTTTTGCCTGATGGATGCTATGTAAACTTCGACTTGGAATTCATCAATTTTCTCGAGAGTCTTTCCGAAGATCAACTAGATACTCAATATGAAAAACTAAAAAATTCTCTTGGCCGACGTCCAACTTATACTGAATTTTGGAACAGTGGCGCTAGCGTGGATAAACTCAGAAAAAATCGCGGCTCATGGTGGGAATTCGTTGACTCCAAAGGCGATCTCACGCCGGACGAACTTGAGGTAGTGGAGTCCCACCTGCAGTGGTTTAAAGATCTTTCAGTAACCCGAGTCTCCAAATCCTACAAGTTGGTTCTGCTAGATACACTAATCGCTAATCAAGCACTGCAATCTCAGGTTAGCTTTAAAGATTTAGCAACCTGGTCTAAAGCTTGGTATGTGGAGCATGCAGAATGGATAGCAGATCTTCCGGAGAGTAAGCAAGGACTACAACAACTTAGTGAATCTGAGTGGCGCTCGCACTGGCGGAGCAACCCCATCAAGTTTTGGTGTACTCAAGAACCTGAATCCAAAATATCATGGTTCAGTTTAACTGCCTCTCATTTCGGATTTAACCAGAGTATAAGTGCAGATCACGTTAAAACTTTCTCTCTGATGACTGGAGAGATCAATGCGCAGCGGCTCGCCTCATACAAGCTCTCGCGCCTGCCTGATGCGCCATCATCAAACATTGTAAATTTACCTGTAAAAGAACAGCTCCCCTTCTTCCCTGACATCAAGATTGCTTGCGGACACTTCAAAACTGGCAGCGCCGACGTATCTGAACTCGTCAATGCTCCTACAGGTTTCGGGCATTTGGATAGCGCTAGACATTTTATAGCCAGAGCATCTGGCAACTCGATGAATGGCGGCAAAAATCCCATCCATAATGGCGACTACTTATTGCTTGAGCAAATAACGCCGGCTAACGCCGGAAGTATTAGTAATACTACGGTAGCTATTGAAAGGCAGGACACCACTGGCGATAACCAATATCTGCTTCGGAAAGTGCTCAAGAATACTGATGGCACTTACACATTAAGAGCTGCCAATCCTGATTACGAAGACATCATTGCGAATGAAGACATGGTCACTTTCGCGAGACTAAAAGGGAAAGTAGAGCCGCTTGAGTTGTTCGTTGGTCAAACTTTCATGAGGGAATCGATACCTGAACTATTTGGTGAAGAATTTAATCCCGGAAACTGGCAATCAGGTCATGTTGTTTTGGGCGAAAAAAACGTGCAAGTTCTTTTAGTCACTCTAAACAAACAGGGTAAAGCTGACGAACATCAATATCATGATTACTTCATTGAACCTGATCACCGGCATTTTCATTGGCAATCTCAGAACAGTACATCGCCAGCCAATAAGCGTGGTAAAGAAATTATTGAACATGAAAAGATGGGCAGTAAAGTCTACCTTTTTGTCAGAGATAGCAAACTCGCTACCAATAAAAAGACTGCGCCTTTCGTTTTCCACGGTGAAGTGAGGTATCAAAAACATGAAGGAGAAAAGCCAATGAGTGTGACTTGGGAATTGTTGGACGTTAATACCTGATAGTGATTTCACATGCTTTAAAATCTAAGCGCCTCATTTAATATCGACTGAGCACAAAGGAGTGAGCTCTATCGTGGAAAATTTCTTTTTGATTGTTCTTTGCAGTTTCCCTATCTTCTTAACCGTAGGATTTTTTGCTTTTTTACACCATCGCATACGTAAGAAAAGCCGTTACCCAATAAATGTCAGCAAGACTCAAAAAATTCCGGGGTTCTCGCTACTCGTTAAACTCAAAGAACTGCAATATGACATCGGCATGCGTATTGGGCTAACAGTAGCGGTCGGGCTAATTCCCTTCGCACAAGTCGGCGTTTACACACTTTTTGGCAAGCCCCTGACCACATTCTATCTCTCAGCAATATTTACTTTCTTAGTAATAATTTGGCTTCTTATAGAAATAACAAAAAGCTTTAAAAGCCTTCAGAACATCAGACTTGGGCTTGAGACAGAGTGGGCTGTTGCAGAAGAACTAAATCATATTAGAGAGCCGGATGTTACTGTTTTCCATGATGTACAGGCAGAAAACTTCAACATAGACCATGTAGTTACATCGCCACATGGAATCATTGCTGTAGAGACAAAGGGACGCCGAAAGCCAAACGTCTCCGAGAGAGATAAGTCCTATCGAGTTGAGTTAAATGGGAATAACTTAATATTTCCAAATTACACCGACACTAAAATTATTCCGCAAACTGTTAGGCAAGCAAAGTGGTTAACTAATCATTTAGCCAACGCAGCAGGAGAAAGATTTGCTGTAACACCAGCAGTGGTAATTCCAGGCTGGTTTGTCGAAATAAAAACAAAGCCAACTGTTCTGGCGTGGCCGTTAAATAAACTCAGAAGTAACTACCGCCATGGCATGAAGCAACAATTATTACCAGAGCAATTAAAAAGAGTAAACCACCAGCTTTCTATTTTATGTCAGAGAAATAGCGTCGAATTTTAGGCTTGGTAAACATTGGCGCACCCGAGAGGATTCGAACCTCTGACCTTTGCCTCCGGAGGGCAACGCTCTATCCAGCTGAGCTACGGGTGCGTAAAGATGTGGCGATGAGCAGAAAGACTAACTGCTCGATCGGGCGCTAATGATACTGATGCTAACCACTTGCTTCAACTCATTTATGTCGCACAGGCGTATTTCGTTACATGATTGCGCGCTTTATGTGCGCGCTGTCTGCCTATCGTCTGTCCATCCAGCGCAGTGACTTGCACAGCAGGTAACTGAATCCGCGCTTAATCATGAAGCTTGCGTACTGGGTACGGCTCATTTTGTACTGCTTTAGCTGTTCAAAAATGGCCGACCATTCCTGAGCGATAGCTTCCGGGTAAAAGTTTGGCGCCCGTTCTGCGGCGCGCTGCTGCATTATTGCCACCCGCTCCGGGTTGTTCTTTAGCGCTACCAGTTGCTCCTTAAGGTCTTCGTAACCATTTACCAGCACTGCATCGTTCTCGTCGTTAATCTCGTCTACGTATGCTGATTCGCGGGTACAAATCGGAATAGCACCAGTAATCCACGAGTTGTAAAGCTTAGTCGCAGGTTTATTGATGTGTTTCTTGCCTTCGAAATCACGGGCAAACAATACGCCGTCTACCTGGCTGTAGTCTTTCCATTTTGCCGGATCGCCTACCAGGTTCCAGTTAATCAGATTATCACCACAGAACTGCTTCCAGTCGTCAGATTTAAGCTCCGGTGCCAGGTTCTCTTCCAGTCCGAAGTACATGATATTTTCAAACCTGTTGCCCCGGGCTGGATCTCGGTGGGTCATGCCTGGTTGCGGCCACAGATGAACAAAATACGTTTCACCAACAGCGAAACGCTCGAGTCGCGGTACACCCTGAATTTTTGCTTGTGCGTGGTTCTGACAAATATGCAGTTGTGCAAATGGATGACGACTCCAGTCGGCCTGAATGCACACCAGCACCTGTTTACGGGTTGGAATAAGCGAATCTGGCAAACAGCCGCGGTGAGCTATAATGACACCTTCTTCAGGTAGTTCAGTGGTAAATTCGCAGTCTACACCGAGTAGCTGCAGCCGGTTGTACGCCAGTAGTCCCCAGCAATAAATGCCTTTGGAATAATCTTTCCAGGCGAAGTCAGTAGGGTCCGGCAAGACTTCCGGCATAAGGCGCTTGGGAGTGTAGAAATAAACTTTCATTTAAGGGCGATACCACATTCGATGACGTTAGCGCTGATGGCTGCTCTGGCTATTCACCGGTGCCGGACATCTGCATTTTTGTGTACGGCAACATAGCAATGAACCTCAATATTTTCAAGCAATCACCCGGGCTTATCACCGTACTTTTAAAAGGCCTTACTTGAGGGATGAGTCTATTTTCGCTAGTGTGCGTATAGCTTAATTTGCTCTGATTTTTAAAAGGGATTGTTTTATGCGCCGATGGCACTCTGTAGTTACGCCTCTCTTACTTTTATTTGCGTCAATGCTCAGCACCACAGCGCATAGTTCAGATGGTAAAGACACCTGTCTGACAAAGGATATCTCCAATTACTTGTGGGGGGTTCGTCACCCCGCCGACTTACCTGCCGATTTAAATGTTCCTCTTGGCACAACGCTTGAAAAGTGTGTCACACTTACCGGAGTGGGTAAGCACCCACTATCGCTTACCGCCAAAGGTATGGGTCTTTCTGTGAATAACTCTCCATTTGTGAAAGGTCAGGCAGTAGAAGTTAAGGATGGCGACACCTTGCGCGTAAGGCTGACTATGCCGAACAAGTATAATGTGATGTGGATGAATCTACTTAACTTCAGAGAATCAGACACAGAGCGTCGTCGCGGCATTTATCGCATAGCCTGGATTACTCAAACTGAAAATACATCCCGTAAACCTGAAACCTGGCGCGTTGGTCCAGACCGTCAGTACCGTCAACTCAAAGATGTGCTTCCGTATATCGTTGCCGGCGACACAATTTACCTTGATCCTAACGCGACTTATGAACCGGTAGAAATTAAGGAAGTGCCGGGCTCTGAAAAGTTACCCATCCGCCTGATTGGTGACACCGATAAGGCGTCAGAGCGCCCGATTTTTTCTGGCGGCACAAAACGGTTTAACTGGACACTGGCACTTCGCGCATCACATAACTGGATAATTGAAAACGTAGTGCTGCAGGATGGCGGCCTGTGTTTTCGTAATGAAGCAAATAACACGGTGCTAAAAAATGTGCTGGTACGCCGCTGCAGTACCGGAATTCTCTCTACTGACCGACACTCCGGCAATTTTTCTCTTTATAACGTAGAAGTTACGGAAAGTGGTGGCAAGGGCCGTTCGTGGGGCCATGCTGTTTACGTTGCCAGCGATCAGCACGCATTTCCAGGTAGCCGCTTTATTCTTAAGAATAGCTTTCTACACCATAACAAAGGCAACAATGTAAAGTCCCGCTCTGAAAATGCCCTGATAGAGCAGAACTGGATAGAATCTGGTACTGACAGACAATCTCGTTACCTGCTTGAACTTATTGGCTACGATCAGAAATACGATTTCTCAGGTCAGCAGTTTGTGGTTCGCAACAATACAATGCTGATGCGCCCTCCAGGGCTTGGCAGTCGTACGGGTGGCGACGGCAATAGTCCGTCACGCGGCGACACATTGTTTGAGCACAACCTGTTTCTGCTGGATGAGGATTTTGGTCGAACAATTCTGAGAACATTTCAAGGTATTGGTTCCGTAACTATGCGGGATAACGCTATTGCGTTTATTGGTGGTGAAAACGATGCACTGATGCTGGTCGATGAGATTTCAGACAAAGACTGGAGAGAAGGTCATCCGATAATCACTATTGAAGGCAACCGCGTAACCGAAGACACGGAGTTATTGCGCCGGGACGAAACTAGCAGCGGTGATAACCGCAAAGCGATCAGTCTGGGTGATAACAAAGTTGCTGCACCAGTTATTACATCGATGGAGAAGGTAAATGCTCTTCGACCGAAGGAAGGCGAGTACGTGGAAGTAAAAGCCTTCTAATCACTTTAGTAATTTTAACGTGACTAGTTCAGCGAGCTAGTCACGATTCTGCGGGCAATGGATTCCGGCGTGAGTACAGATTGATAGTACGCAAGATTCGCTTCACGCATCTGCCTCATAGCCTCGGGAGACTCCAACAAACTAGCAACTTGGTCGGTACATTCCTCTGCTGAGCAATATTGCAAATAATGCTTACCTTCCTGAAGATCACCCGGCAAAACATAATTGAATGCTTCACTAACAATGGGCTTACCCAGTGCGACGTATTCGGCGAACTTAGCCCCTACAGACTCATGCAGCCCGGTGGAGGCGATACAAACACCTGCCTGTTTAACCCGTTCGAGGTAACTTTGTTTCGAAGTGTCGCTGGCACTAATCACTAGTTCGGGAGCCACCTTGCGGGCATATTCATCATCCATTACGCCCACCAGCGCTCTGTCGCCGAAGCGCGCTTTAAGCTGCCTCACGCAATCAATACGCAATGAATTTATGAGTCGTCTGTCTGCAGCCTCGGCCTCGGTAATTTCGAACTCCTTGTCGAAATCAGGATCCCACAAACGAACATAAAACATTACTGTGTTACCAGCAGGGTAAGAATTCTCAAATTGTTGAGCCCGGGGCATAAAACTAAGTTTATTGCCGGTGTCCACAGACTTGATAAAAGTTTTCAGTTTGGCAGAAGCCCCAGACTCTGAGAAGGTCATGTAGCGCTTCGTCGTTTTCAACGACGGTGCAGATGGGTAGATTTCGAAATACAGTCCGAACGGCGTTAGCTTGCTCATGACTGCGGAATCTTCGGGTTTCAGCGTTCTTTTGAAATAGATATCGCACTTTGCGTAGTCATCCTGACTAATCTCTGGCGAATCGTGGGTATCAATAAACACTTTACGGGAATTAACCTTGAGGGCAAGTCCACTGCGGTGATCCTGCTCAATATTAAACTGATACTTCAGTGTGATCTCACCTTTTGCGGCAAGCACTTCCATACCGGTAAAAACCTGCTGCAGATGTCTGGCATTCGATGTCAGCGGAATAATAACCAGCGGCTTTTTCATCGTCACGAAGGGATCCTTTTTTAACCTGCAATAAGAAGTGCGAGAAAGTACATTTATTTACCGTGAATAACTTTATATTCTTCATGCTTAATGCCGAACAGACCAGCGATGGTGCCCGCAGCAGAACACAAGCGAAACAAGCCATCAACTCGTGTAGTCTTATTGTTGGTTATAATGCCAGTAACTATCTTGGCAACACCGCGAACCACCCTGACCCCACTTAAAGCAACACAGCGTAAAACTGCTTTGCCATAGGACTCTTCAAATACATGTGAGCGCGTATAGCCAATGCCTGATCGGAACCCACGACGACAGAACCATTTCACCGATGCGCGGGATTTCGGAAATTCTTCCACAACGGGAGCATCGATATACACACATTTGAATCCGGCATGTTTTGCCCTCAAAGCAAAGTGATAATCACTTGCGCCTGTCATTGCGAAACGCGAGTCAAAACAAGGGGAGAGCGCAGCAACCATTTTGCGGCTAAGCAGTAAATTGTTGGTGTAAAACACATCAATAAATTGGCCGTGCTGAAATGGATTTTTACCGTAAATTAGATCTACAGCCCAATCTGGCGTGCCGGGCTCGCCAACGGAAATTACGTGGCTGGTAACTACATCCACATTAAATTCCGATGCCGCATTAACCAGACGGTTAAGCCAGTCGGATTGCTGAGGCCATTCATCATCATCAATAAACACAAGGTAATCACCATCCATTTCCAAGAACCGTTCTACGCAACGGTTTCTTGCAAACACAATTCCCTGCTTTTTCTCTACATCATACGTAACAGGCATAGACGCATTCTGTTGCCTGGTGATAACCACGTCACGGCTGCTTCCTGCCGAATCGTTGTCCACAACCAGAATTTGCGGACTAATGGATGCTTCATATTGAAGCGCTATCAAACTATCCAGCAATCTTGCCAGCCACTCGGGCCGCTTACAGGTAATAACAGCAATCACAACGTTATTCATTTACGCTTCCTGTTTCTGACCAGATTGATTGTTTCCATGGTTTCGCTCCGGGCAAAAATAAAGCTCAGCCCGATATAGATAGCCGCTCCAGCGACTACCTGTACTATAAATACCGCCAAAGATGGCAACATGGTTAATAGATACTGCCCCAGAAACCATGTACCAGCCAGCATGAAAAGACCAATGACATGAGGCTTGTATACTGAACCGATGAACTTGGAAAAGCCGATGCTTAACGCATTGCACGATCGATAAGAAGCAATCATAAAGCTAAAAAGGAAGCAGAATAGCCACGAAAGAGCCATTCCCTGACTTCCGTATTGCGCGCCAATAAAAAAACCAGGAATAAGTATGGCTGCGTAAATTGCGGTATTCACCAGAATCACATTCATTTTATTAAGAGATTTCAGAACTGGACTGAAAAGCTGTTCGATACTTCTCATAGGCATAGACAAACAGTACAGAGTAATGATGAACGCAGCAGGTTCCCATTTTTCACCAAACAGGGCGGGTACCATTGAATTGGCTGTTGCGGCAAGCCCCCAGAATACCGGTACAAATAACAGTGAACTGATGCGCTGACTTTTCAGAAAGTAATACTCTACCTGACCCGCGTCATTCTGGATTTTGGAATATGTTGGCAGTGCGACCTGTCTTAGAACAGGCAAAGCTTTAGCTGCCGGCATCATCGCCAATACCACTGCAAACTGATAGAACCCCAGATCGGTTGTTGATAAAAAAAGACCTGCTACGGCAACATCCAGGTTAAAAATGCTGTAAGCCACGGTAGCCTGGGATGCCGATTTCCATGAGAAATTGAGAATAGGTTTAATATCGCTACTGAACTTCCCGGGCCACACCCAGCGCTGCGCCCTGATCAAATAACCAATCTGACGAACCAGTTCCATGGCGACTATACCGAGAATAATTGACCAGTAGCCCAGTCCCTGCCAGGCCATCAGCACTGTTGACACAGCGCCAACTGAATCGGCAATCGTGTCGACGATAGTCAATCGCTTAAAGTTCATCTCCTTGTTCATGGTTACTGCTGGCACGTATCCAATGAGCGAGATCAGAAAAGTAAGTGATGACACCCTGACCACATCTTCCAACCGGGGGTCGCCATACAAATCAGACAGATATGGAGCTATGATTTGCAACAGTAAGAAGAATGCTGTATGCGCAACAATGGCCAGAGTAAAGAATTCGCGCATCAGGGACTCAGTAACATTGGCTTCACGAATAATTGCAGTGGCAATACCGTTTTTACTGAACGACCATAAAAGTGATGTGAAAAAAGACGAAAGTCCTATAACCGCATAGTCTTCTGGAAAAAGAAATTTTAAAGTCAGAATGGTCATAGACCACCTGACTGTCTGCGCAATAATTTTCCCTAACACCACCCATTTGAGGGAGTTCATTACGATATCTTTCATTCTTTCTTATTCACATTAATTAAACTGAACTGCTAGGTGCTCTCTGTTTCATCACCAAAAATGAGAGCCAAAGACATCTGCGCTATTAAATAGAAATGGTTAGTTAACCATACCGTTTTTTGATGTAATGATTCATTTTCAACTCCCAGAAATGAAAAGACAGATGCGAGAGCAATAACACAACGGCGAAAACGATCCCGAAATTTACATAACCATTGTCAACCAGAGCTGGAAAATGTACCAATACTGGCCGATGAATCAGATACATTCCGAAAGAAATGGTGCCCAGGTAGACGAATGGCTTACTGTCGAACAATTTCAGTGAATTGGACTGATACAGTGCGCACATAAACAGGGCTATCGTCAGTATCCATGTCAGTGGATCCAGCCAAGTATTCAGTTTGTAATCGTCGAATAAAACTAATCCATACTCATGTCTGAGCACAGGCAAATTAAGCACAAATAAAATGAGAACGGGCAACCCCAGGTAATCGACTAATTTCTTTTTACCACCTTGTAGCTGCGGTATTGCTTTGTACAGCCTGGAAAGCAGAACGCCAAGAAGAAACGAGAAAATATAGGTAAATATATTTGGGAATAATGTGCCATGGCTTAGAAAGTTAGAATACGCCAGAACGGGAGAGACTATGATAACGGGAATGAACAAAATTAGTTTTTTATGTTGCAGACAGAACCATAGTAAACAAAAAATGGCGTAAAACTGAATTTCTACGGGAATGGTCCAGAGCTCATACTTAGATCGAATAAAAGCAAAGCTCAGCAGAAACTCTTTTGTACTGGAAAAATCGTACCAAAAATCTGGGTAAATAAACTTCGCAGTGATGAAAGAAGCAACGAGAATTAACCAGTAAAGAGGGAAAATTCGAGCTACTCTTGCAACAAGATAATTTCTCACTCCCTGTCCGAAATCTTTATCCAGATACAAGAATCCCATAAGGAAGCCACTAAGGATAAAGAAAAGCATTACACCCACCTGGCCGAATCCATACCCTAGAATACCAGGTAGATAACCAGAGTTGGATGCGTGGGAAACAACCACGATTAGTGCCGCAAACCCACGCAGGCCGGTAAGTTTATCAATACTCATTTTAGAACTTGCTTACCAACTTCTTGTTAGCCACTGCCGTAAATGAAACATCGAATTCTTCAAAAGATATGTTTTTCAAAATGGGCTTGAGCTTCTCGTAAAGATATTTACTGTCGTTCACAATTCGTGGAAACTCCATGAACGTGAGTGGTATCTGCTCTTTAGAAAGTTCGTAGATTAAATTATAAATTGCTTCGTAAAGGGCTTTTTCCTGGCCATCTTTTTCTTTTGTGTATACCAGCCCGCCTTCTACACTGATTTTACGATAGAACTTATCCACAAGGCGCTGTTTTAAGCTCCAATCTCGTTTTGTTTCAGTCTCTACTTTCTTGCGACTTTTTACTGCATCGTTAATGTCACGCACAGGTACAAAAACGTGGTCGATTGAAATATCAGGTTTATCCAGGACATCTCTTGCATAGGTGCAGAAACTGGGTCGCTTGATAATATATGGCGCATTTTCTGAATCGATGCCCTGTTCGAGGCCAGCTCGCGAGCTTTTACCAATTAGCTCTTCAATTTCTTCGTACAGATAGCCTGTATCCAGTTTCAGGTGCGTTAAAAGTTTAACCAGAAATGTGGTTCCAGCTCTTCCCGTCCCGGTAATGATAGCGTGTTGTCTCAACTTCTTTTCTCCGTCGCTATATCAAGCATTGTTACTGTCTTCGACGAAAACGACAGTAACGAAATACTAGTTTTGGCATATCACTTTAACAGTTAATACGGCCGCCATTTGTGTCAGAAAATGCGTACTGGCACAGTAGAATCACATCAGTCTCTTGCGCATTACTTTTACTTTTTTAATTACCGGCTGTGGAACCAGCTTTAAAGCGAGCCCTTTAATAAGTAAATGAACCTTTGAAGGTTCAATTTTCCAGGCAGATAAGTAGCACGCTCCAGCCAGAGCCGTTTCATTCTGATACAGCAAGTTATTGCCATAATGCAAATAGATACCAAGCTCAGCATATTCGCAAAGTGCCTTTTCACGATCGCTAATCCCACTGATTTTGGCAATTTTCCTCACGCAGGCTAAATCTGCGACAAGCATTTTTTGTTCATTCAGTGAGTAATTCTCACCATGAATAAAATAAATTGCCAGTGGCTGACGAACTACAGCTACCTTGCTAATCCTCGCCATTCGCAACCATACGTGTCTGTCATCCACACCGTGTAATTCGCGGCTTTCGTCAAACCCGCCAATTTCAAAAAATAGTGACTTACGAGCCATGGCTGTACAACATGATATGAAGTTACGTTTTAACAGAGCCTCAAAACAGTCGCCTTCAAATTCTGGCTGGCTGACCGAAACCTCACCATACTTGCGTACTTCAACCCAACTGTAAACCAAGCCCACGGCTGGATCATCGAATGCGGGAAGTTGTTTTTCTAATTTCTCAGACTTCCATTGATCATCCTGGTCACAAAAGCCAATCACATCTCCTTCGGCAACGTTAATGCCAAAGTTTCGCGCCGACGCCACACCGCCATTCGGCTTGGCGTGGTACTTTACCCGCGGATCGTCCATGTACGATTCTATGAGCGCTTTAGACCCATCAGACGAGCCATCATCTATTAGTAAGATTTCAAAGTTGTCGTAAGTCTGTGCCAATAGACTATCTATTGTCAGTCCCAGGGTTTTCTCACCGTTATACACGGCAACTATAATACTGGCTTTCAACGAACTCACTGTGTTCTCCTGGAGTGCTAATAGAAGTACGACAGCAAGCTTTTCAGCAGCAGGTACAACAGAATAAGG